>MDSZ01200468.1_pt1 | contig 14386 bp, 11 predicted proteins | sample 811201 | NCBI WGS metagenome assembly MDSZ01 (sample SAMN05326647, study PRJNA326480) | marine metagenome | isolation source: seawater | place: Indian Ocean: North | collected 2010
AAGTCTCTTCATCCCAAGGACATCCGTGTTCGTGCGCGTATTTTAAACACTCGAGGTGACCATATAAGGCAGCTTCAGAACAAGTCCCTTCATCCCAAGGACATCCGTTTTCGTGCGCGTATTTCAAACAATCGAGGTGACCATTTAAGGCAGCTTCAGAACAAGTCCGTGCATCCCAATAACACCCGTTTTCGCGCGCGTATTTCAAACACTCGAGATGACCATTTTTGGCAGCATTAGAACAAATACCTTCATCCGTATCATCATCACTATCTTCATTTATTAAATCCAAGGGACAACCTTTTTCGTGTGCGTATTTCAAACACTCGAGGTGACCATTTTCGGCAGCACCCAAACAAGTATATTCGTCCCAAGGACATCCATTTTCGTGCGCGTATTTCAAACACTCGAGGTGACCATTTTGGGCGGCATAAGCACAAGTCCTTTCATTCCAAGGACACCCGCTAACGCGTAAAAATTGAAGCAATTCTAAGTCTCCATTTCGAGCCATTCGTGCACAAAATCGTTCCTTCTCTTCATTACACTTCTCGAGAGCCCAAGTTAAGGTTGACTTCGTGTCAAAATCTCCAATCTTGAAGGCATCGCGCAATTGCACACCCGACCGTTTTATCGCCGCTCGACTTTCAGCATTAACGTCGTAGAAAAACTTCGCGTCGTTCCCGTTCAGCTTCGGCACGACGTGCCTACCAAATATATCCGGATGGTCCGTCACGATTTGCCATAATTCGTTCCCATCGCGTTCGCTGTTTACCCGCGTGGTTGTTGTTGTTGTTGGCTTTTTTTTCTTCTTCTTCTTCGACGACGACATGTTCGCGCTGAAGAGATGAAGTGACTCTAACACCTAAGAGAGCAAATTCCAAGAAAAAAATACGAGAGTCTCTTTCTCTCGTGGTCAGCGCGATTATTCCACTCGAAGCGCGTGCACCAAAGCGCGTTCTGAATTCGTTTGGAAAGCGCGCGTTCGTATCGCTCTTCTCTCTCGCGTTTCTCTCTCGCGCTCTCGTGCGTTGTCCAAAGACCACGGCACGACCACGCGCACACGCAAAACGCTAAGACAGCTCCCAAGCCTTTTCGAGCGAGTATACTAAAAGTGTCCAGACGAAACCGACGAAAACGACTTTGACGCTCTTTTGGGCAGAGGGTAGTACAAAGGGGTACGAATCAGTATGCGGGGTGCTCCCTCTTCTGAGATGGCGTTGGTGACTTCTTCTTCGCGCAACGACGAAAGCGTGTGTTAGTATTATCGCGCGTGTTTTGCGCGCTTTTGCGCGTCTTTTGTAAAGAGAGAGAAGGTGTCTCGATATAAAACCCTAAACTCTACACTCGAAATATTTTTGAAATTTATCCAATCGGGAATCGCCATTTCTCCCGACTCCTTTTGACGAACGCGCGTTCCCCCGACGTTCCGACGCTTTGAAAAAAGGAACACAAAGAGAGAGAAGGGCAAAAAGTACGATATGCGCGTCTACATGGACGGCTGCTTCGATCTCGCGCACTTCGGCCACGCGAACGCGTTGCGGCAAGCGCGTCACATCGGCGAAAAAGAAGACTTTGATGACGACGCTTTCATCAACGCGAAAGACGACTTTGAGGACGACTTTGATGAGGACTGTGAGAAGAAGGACGGGAAGAACGCGACGACGACGACGACCAGGACGACGACGTGCGAACTCGTGGTTGGAATCGTCTCGGACGCGGAGATTGCGAGATGCAAAGGCCCACCGGTCGTGCCGGAAGAGGAAAGGGTGAAATGCGTCAAAGCGGTGAAGTGGGTGGACGACGTGATAACGAACGTCCCGTACGAGCTGACGCCGGAGTTCGTGGAGAGGCTGTTTTCGGGTACGCATGTCGCGAGCCGTCGTTTTTTTTGTACATCTCTTCTCTTCTCTTTCTTTCTTTTCTCACACTCTCTCGGTATGTCTCTCTTTTCACGCCCGCAGATGAGTACGGCATCGATTGTATCGTGCACGGCGACGACCCGTGTTACTTACCGGACGGCACGGACGCGTACGCGATACCGAAGAAATTGGGCAAGTATAGGGAGATTAAACGAACAGAAGGCGTGTCAACGACGGATTTGGTGGCCAGATTATTGGAATTCGCGGATTCGAGCGATGGAAGCAAAGATACAACAAAGAGTAGTAGCGATGGTAATAGCAAAAGGCACGAGTCGAGATTTTGTACGACGGCGTCGAGAATCGCGCAGTTCGCGGCGAAAGTTTCCTATAGCAAAACGTCCAAGATACACACGGAAGACAAACAGAGAAAGAGAAAAGGAAAAGAAGAGAAACGAAAAAACGTGAACGCAAAGAATAATGACACGTGTTGTTACGTTGTCGGCGCGTTCGACGTGTTCAACGCCGGCCACGTCGAACTTCTCGAAGAGTGTTCCGTCGCCGCGGATAAAGTCATCTGCGCGGTAATCGCGGACGAATATTTAACGTCCGACCAAACCAACCAACCACCACCAATGCTCAACCAATCTGAACGCGCCATGTCTGCCATTGCGTGCAGACACTGCGACGATGTCGTCGTCGGCGCGCCGGCTCGAATCACCGACGACATTTGTAAAACATTCAACGTGACCGCGGTCGTCTTTGAAGACGACGCTTCGATCACCGCTCAAGACCGAAAAGTCTGCGAAAAGAACGGTGTCGAAATACTCTCGGTGCGAGAAAAGCACTTTTCTAGGAAGAAAATCACCATCGCGAAACGAGTGCAAGCAAACAGAGCGTTATTCGAAGCGAGACAAAAACGTAAAATGGCGAGCGAAGCCGCGTATTACGAGCAAAAATCGTTCGTCGCCGAAGAGTAGTAGTATGTCGTTTCGAGAGAAGACGATAAAAAGAACAGGCGAAGAACGCGTACACTCGCGCGCGCGAGTGCAGAGCGAGAGAGACCGCAGCACGTGCGCGGCGAGAAGACAGATCGATACCTAGTACTTTGTATTTGTATAGAAACGACTCAACCGTTATTACTGTTTTCACCTACTACTCGTAATAACAAAAAAAGCCCTCTCTCTCTTCTTCTTCTTGTACTACGGGATCTGTCTGTTATAGGCCACGTCGCTCCCGAGCGCGACTTTCTCCGCTTTCTCCGCTTCCACTTCCGCGAGCGTTGGTGACAGGTAGTGGTCGAACGGCGTTTGTTTCTTTCTCGTCTCTTCGTCCAGGTAGATGTGTTTCATGCTCAGATCCATCGCGCGTTTCAAGCGTTGTTGTCGCATGTCTCGCTCGTCTTGAGAGAGCCGATCGAGCGCTTCTTTGACGTCCAAATTTGCGGTCTCGTCGAGCAAATCGTCGTATCGCAAACCGTACTTCGAGAGCTCGGCACCGACCGCCGAGCGGTAGTATTTGGACATGGCCGAGAGCGGGCCTTCGAAGACCTTTAAGAGGAGGTTCGACATGACTCTTCTGCGCGTGCTCTCTCTCTCTCTCTCTCCGTCTCTCTCTCTCTCTCTCCGTCTCTCTCCTCCTCAAAGTTTGAAGAACTGTCGTGTCCAATCCAATCCCCAAAAAGATAAAACAGGACACATCAATTTAGGGTTTGAATACGGTGTAAATTTAGGGTTTTGGTTTTGGGGATCCTTTTCTTCTTCTTCTTCGTAAAAATTCTTCGTTTTCTTCTTCTTCTTCTTCTTCTTCTTCTTCTCTCGCTGAGATACTACTCAAGGGCGATGACGGTGACGTCGTCGCCTCTCCTCGCGGGCGTTTTTTTTGCCCCTGTTGGAACTTCTTCTTCTTCTTCTTCTTCTTCTTCTTCTTCCGCGTCGTCGTCGTCGTCTTATTCGTCGTTCGTGCCGTCGTCGTTTACGTCGTCGTCGTCCAAAAGAGAGAAAGAAAGGCGATGTGTACTAAAGTTTCGGGAAAGGAGGAGGACCTTTTTGTGTAACTGTTTTCCTCCTCCCCGAACGACGACGAGGGGGAAGCGGAGGACCGCTTTTGCTTTGGCGATGCGACGCGAGGATGAGGCGAAAGACGCGAGGGGGCGCGACTTTTGCGAGACTTTGGACGACGACGTTTTGGTCGAGACTTTGGACGGGCTTTTAGGCGAACGAGACGCGCGGTTGTACGCGCGAACGAGACTGGAAGATTTAGAAACGGGTGAGAAAAAGAAGAAGAAGAAGAAGAAGAAGAAGGAGCATGCTTTTTTGCACGACGCGTTGGGGATTACCTTTCGAGTGGTGAACAAAGGCGAACCGTTGGAGTGCGATTTAGACGCGTTGAACGACGTGTTCATCTCGGTGAATTTCAGTCGAAGACCGAACGAGAAGCTGTACTTGGCGCTTGAAAAAAGTTATCTGTGTTGCTTCGCCGAGGTGGACGTCGAATACGAAACGAGAGCGTTGGACGTAAATAATAATTCAGTCGAGTCGACGGTCGTGGAGACGAGGAGAGAAATTATTGGGTTTGGAAGGATGACCAGCGACGCGGCATTTGTGGCGACGGTTTGGGATTTAGTCGTCGCGCCACCGTACCAAGGGAAAGGAATCGGGACAGCCATCGTCGAAAGGATGATTGGAAAGGCGAAGGAGAACGCGCCAGGGATGGTGGTTAATCTGTGCGCGGTTGAAGATGCCGTGAAAATGTACAAAAGAATTGGTTTTCAGAGAGACGAAAAGGAAATAATTGCGATGCAGTTTAATCCAGAGCTACAAGCGATGCAACATTTTCGGTCGGTTGATTTTAGCATTTAATAAATAGAATTGTAGGTGTTGATTTTTATAATTCATTAGAAAACGCGTGTCCTTCTTGTACCGTCATACCCGATTAATGCTATCCAAATATAATTATGTTCGTCTCACTCTGAATTCCCTTCGTTCGCCTTCTCCGCTTCGCTCTGATATAACACCAACGCTAATGCCGCCGCCAACGCCGAACTTACCGCAAACTCACCTTTAGCGAGTTCAAAAATAACGATTATGCCAAGAAGCAACTTCAACAAAAAAAACGTCGTGCCTCGTTGCGTCTCCGCCAACGTCTTCTTCATCTTCTCGTCCGTATTCATCGCCTCCTCGTCCGCCATTTTTTTCGTCAACGGATTCACCTCTTTCTCTTTCTTCCTGTCCACATCGATCGCGTTTACCCCCTTTTCTCTTCTGGACGCTCGAGATGTCCCTCTCGCCAACTCTTCGGCCAAGCGTTCCAGCTCTTGCTTCATCGCTTCGTTTCGTTTCTTCGCTACTTCCGACTCCTCCGCCATCTTCTTCAGCTCCGCGTCTAAATCGTTCGCGATGACTCCAAATTCAAGAGAATTCTTATTTTGTAGTAAGTTCATTTCTCGGTCCAATTCTTCTTTCTTCTTCTCGGCCATCTCGTTTAATTTTTCGCGTCCGTCTTCCAGCTTTTGTTCCGCTTCGTCTATTTTCGCTCTCAGTCTCAATTCTCGTTTCAGGACGTCCTCGATATCCTCCGAGTTTTCTTTCGCCGCGGCCGAGGCAAAGATCTCCTCCACGTCTCCGATGGAGAGTTTGTTGATCTCGTCTTCGTAGTCGGAATCGTCTCTCTTCTTCGGCGGGGTCGCTCTTCCCGTCGTCGCGTCGCCTCGTCGTCCTCCTCGTCGTCCTCGTCTTCTTTCGTCAACACAGTCATAGTCGACCATCTGCAAAGGGACACAGAGGCTGCTTTTTTTCGTCCGCATCTTTGCGAACGACGACGAAAAACGCGAGGAGGAGGAACTGCTGGTGGCCAGCGCGGACGACGCCGCGCGAGCGTTACACAGAAGAAGAGAGAGCGTTATTATCGTCATCAAAGTCGTCGTCGTCGTCCTTTTTGAACACCAACAACACCGGCGGTAAAGGCTTTTTAATAAAGCGTGTGAAGAATAAATAGTGAATCCAATTTTTTTTTTTTTCTCTCTCGAAAGCCGCCACTTTTTGGACGACGACGACGATTGTTTTTTTGTCCCACGAAATAAATACTCCCACATCGAATCTTTTTTTTCCCCAAACAAAAAAAAAAGGATAATAAAAAGAGACCACAAAAAAATAAAGACAATCAAAATTATCTCGTACTCTGCACATATACACACACACACTCCCTTTGCCTGTGCGCACATAAAACACTTTGGACGACGCGCTTTGACCACCGAGCGCTCTTTTTTTGACGAGGAGGACGAGTTTTTTTTTGTCTCGAACGAAGAACAGAACGGAAGCGGCGATCTCCTTAACGCGACTTTGAAAGCGGATTGCGATTTTGGACGAGTTTTTATATATCGCATCTCGATTTACATTATACATCATCGCGAGCAGCAGGAGGAGCTGAGGAGGAGGAGGAGGAGGAGAAACCGAACGGAAGAAGAGAAGAAGCATGACGAGAAGCATACTTCAGAGCGCGCTGACGTCCGCGTGCGTCATGGCGTGTGGGGATGTCCTGTGCCAAGTGATCAATCCAAGGAGCAGCGGTCGAGATGTTGAGGAGGCGACCTCTTCGAGGACGCTATCTTCCCCTGCTTCGAGCGTCGGCGGCGGGAGAGAACGAGGTTACGATGACATTCAAACAACGATTAAAAACTTAGATTACGAGCGAACTTTGCGATTCTTTACAATTGGGTGTACTCTGCATGGACCGATGTTTCACTACGCGTTGCCGTGGCTACACAGAGTGCAGTTTTGCCGCGTGAAACGCGTCTTCGGGAACTGGCAAAACCACGCGTTGCCGAAAGTAGCGTTAGGCCACGTAACTTTATTTCCAGCGTATACGTCGATGTTTCTCGGGTATCTAGGCGTGTTGGAAGGGTTATCTGTGAAAGAAAACGTGGAGAGGATGGAATCGAGATTGCCGGATTTGTTGATTTACGGCTCCACGATTTGGCCGGTGGCGAATATCGTGAATTTCGCGTACGTGCCATTACATCGGAGGTTGTTATACTTGAACATGATTGGGGTTGGTTGGAATGCGTTCCTGAGCTTCCAGGCATGCAAAGATGACACGGGAAATGACGACAATAATGGTGGAGACAATAAGGAGAGTAAAATTAGAAGTAGATACATAGCGTCCGATTCCACATCTTTCGCCGCGAAAGCGTTGAGCCCGTCTCGGAATTAGAATACAAGTAAACACACAAATGCTACGATAGATAGTCAATTAGCTACATATACTTTGTAAAATACCACCATTGATAGATACGGTGTACTAGAATATGATTACATTTATTACTATTATTATTGCTATTATTCTCTATGTGTATGTGGTCAAATACCCGAACCGTTCCAAGTTTTGATACAAATCCACCTCTCTTTGGAACGGGTGCACCTTCTCTCGCCCTTTCTGTGGCCGTTCCCAATCGTAATAGTGCGGCCTCGAAAACTTACCGAAATAATTCTTACTCTGAAACCCATACATTTCCACTTTTTCGCACATTTTCAACGCCAAAACAACCCCGACTAAGCCACTGGATGGTTTCTCCCCGTGGTTCCCGATCCACGCCCAAGCGTGGCACAACATCTCCGGATCCAACACGAAACTCCTATTTCGCATTTCTTCCGGTCTTTGTTCCAGCTTTTTCACCCAAACTTTCACGTCGCTTCCTCTCGCCGTCGTCAGCCTCAACTCACCTTCCGTACCCTCCGGACCTTTATAATCGACCGCGTTGAGTAAACGAACCGTGGTCTTTTGACCGACGAATTGTTCGTATCCTTGTGTGACCGCTGCGTTGAATCGTATAACCGCTTCATTCTTATCGATATCAAAACCAAATTGCGTTTCGAGTAACGAACCGGAGTTGCCAACCACCGCGCATGATTTATATCGTTTCTTCTTCTTCTTCTTTTGCACAAAAGCATCCTCGTCGGTATCCTCCGACGCCTTCGTCTCCTCTCCATCCGCGTCGTCCAAATCCATCCCTTCCGTAAACCAATCGTCGTTCGCTAACGCATTCAACAAACCCGTCCCGCTTTGCTTCTTCATCTCTTGATACTTGTGCATCTTCACCACGTGCGACCCGCCACACGTGAATTCCAAGTTGGATCTCAATCGTTTCTTCGACAGAGATATCGGCACTCGTTCCTCTAACAGAGAGGAGACTTGACCGATAAATTTCGAATCTTCCGGAGACGCGTTCTTACGCCTTCTCCACGTCTTCCTCGACTCCATCGTCGACGACGTCCCGCTCCTCTCGTCGCTTCTTCGTGCCGTCGTCGTCGCGCTCGGGGGCCCGAACACGACGGTAAAGGAGAGGTTCGAGAAGAGTAACACCAACGTCCACAGCGTGAGAAACCGAACGATTTTATTCGGATGCATCATCATCATCATCATCTTCATCTTCATCGTTTTCGGCGACGTTCTTCGAGCCTCCTCCTCGGATTGCTTCGAAGAAGAAGAAGAAGAAGAAAACGCCCTCCTCCCATCCTTCACGTCGCGACGCCGCGTCGGCAACATTAGTATGACGACGATGAAAAGGGGCGTTTTTTATGGCGTCGTTTCTTCGAATGGATTTTAATGGATTTTTCCCCCCACAAAAAGTTTCCCCAAATACGTACTAATGTGTTCGCGTTCAAAGCGCGCGTAAAAAAGTGCTCTCCGTTCAAAAATGAACCCCAAAGGAGGAGGAGAAGGAGGACTCTTCCACATTGGTTCGGGACGACGCGTCGCGAACGCGCTGGTCTCGAGGACGACGCCCCGTAAAAAGTCTTTGGTCTTTGCGTCGTGGACAGGAAAATCATCACCACTCCTCGAAGGAACTCATGCTAACGGTATCGCGATGACTCGAAGAAGAACGCGAGGGAGTGTCGCGTACCGCGTGGTGCGCGCGAAGAAGGCGTCGTCGTCGAATGCAAACGCGAACGAAACGAGCGTATCGATCGATGCTCCCGGGTGGCGCGGGTACGGTACAGGGGGGAGAATCTGGTCGTCGTCGAAAGTTTTGCGCGAGTTTTTGAAAGAGAATGGAGACGTGTTTGTCCTCGACAAAAACGTGGTAGAACTCGGATGCGGGACAGGCGTTGTAGGCATTTACGCGGCAAAACGGGGTCAGGCGAGAAGCGTGCTGCTCACAGATGGCGGCTCGGATGCTCTCTTGAAACTTGCGGAAGAAAATGCATCGAAAAATGGCGTCGAGAATATCTCCGTGCATAAGCTCGAGTGGGGCGTCGGGAAAGTCTCGCCGACGCTGAGAGATTGTATGAAGACGAATCCACCCGACCTCATTGTCGGATCGGATTGTACGTACGAGAGGAAAAGCCACGCGGCTTTATGCGATACTATTATTGAATTACTAGGTTTAGCTCGAATAGAACTTAGCACATCCACTCCTCCGCGCGTCCTCCTGGCGCACCAACACCGAACTTTTGCGTCGCTTTTGGGCGGGTACGGCTTTTCCAGCGACGCGTTTGGCGTCGACCCGAATTATGTATCCTTCCTGAGAACGTGTCGAGATAAAGGTTTTCAAGTCGAGGAAGTGAAAAAGGAAAAACTCGCTTGGCACGGATTGAGGAATGTATCCATCGTTGAACTTACGTAGCGTAAAATAGTCACTCGATTACATGTAGTACCTGTACTAGTACCAGGTACGTATAGTAGTAGTAGTAGTACAAAGTCACTCAGAAACAAAGCAATTTCCCCACACGAATATCTCGTGTCCGTCTCTCCCTGTTTCTCGAGACCGCATTATTCTACGAGCCATGGCCGGACGGGAATCCTTGAGACGTTTATCGTCGAAAGTGTATTCGTGTGTCAACCCGTATTCCATTACGAATCATCCATCCATTCAAAACGTCATCACCCAAAAACGAAGTAAAGCGTCGGCGGCTGCTTTTGAAGATACGAACGACGGAATCCAAACGGAATTAAAGTCCTCCTGCGACGACCGCGTTTCCTCCAACAAAACGATCAACTGGATCGTTCTTGGCATGCCTGGAGTTGGCAAAGGCACGTACGCGAAAATTCTCTCCAAAACTATGGATATTGAACACGTATCGGCCGGTGACTTAGTGCGAGAGGAAATCGCGACGCAATCGGATTTGGGACAAAGAATGCAAAAAATCGTCAACGAAGGCCAACTCTTACCGGATGAAATGGTCGTAGACGCGGTAATTAAGAAGATAACAATGGAAAATACGAAGGCGAGTAAACGCGGCTTCTTATTGGACGGATTTCCAAGAACTATAGGGCAAGCTGACCGATTGTCGGAAACGGTTCGAGTTGACGTCGTTCTAAACTTTACGCTCGAGGAGGCGATATTAGTCGAGAAGGCATGCGCGAGGAGGAAGTGCGGGGAGTGCGGGAAAGGGTATAACGTGGCCGATATCGATTACACGACAAAGGATGGGGTGAGGATAATCATGCCACCGTTATCGCCTCCGGAGAAGTGCGTAGGGAAGATGACCATGCGAGAGGACGATAAGGAGGAGACGGTACGAGCGCGGTTGGACGCGTTCAAGAGGCAAAGTTTACCAGTCGAGGATTGGTATAGAAAGAGAGGGAAGTTGAGCGAGTTTGAGATTTTAGGGGGTATACCAGAGACGACGCCGAGATTGATGCGGTTTTGTTTAGAGAAGATGAAGAAGAGCACGCCGTAGCTTTTAAACTTAGATTAGTACATGTATTTAAAAAAAAGCGCAACTAAAATCTCTATTGCTATCTTGTTTCTACACTATCGCGACTATTTTTTCTTCGCGTTTGCCTTTGCGACCGCCACGGAAGCTAACGCGACAGCAATGCACGCGGATTTCAATAGTAAACTCACTCGATTGGATTTCTTCGTCTTTTGCTTATTATTCTCGTTATCGATTGATGCGGTGGGTAAAACGTCCACCCCAAACGCCCTCGCCAAATTGGCGCTCGCGACGCTAGCGTAAAACTCACCGTGTTGGTTTGGCAACGTTTTCAATTTATCGATACTTTCATCAATGTTTGAGAGCACCTCTCTGGCTATGATAGGATCGGCGTTTGCATACGCATCTTTCGCAGGATAGGCGTTTTTCTCCAAGTCGCGAAAGAACGCGTTGAGCGCAACAGACGGAACGGCTGATCCAGATTCGCATCTGTGTGCCCACAACGCAGGAATGAACAAACAATCGCCCGGTTGGAGAATGACTTCTTGAGCGTTTTCTAACGCGTTCCGAAATCGCGGATATTCCACATCGTTCGTATCAAAATCGTCGATATCGCTCACCATGCTCGAACTGTCCTTCAAATACAAATCGCCAGAGTGCTTCGGCGGGAACAAAACCACACGTTTCGTTCCGCTCAGTTGGATTAAAACGTTATCCATGGCGTCGTAGTGCGTCCATATTTTTACGTTTGGGCTCGAGACTCTCAAAACGACCGAGTGTAAAGCGTTCTCTTTATCGTCCCACAATTCAGATGGGAGCCGAACGTCCCGCGCCAATTCCGGGAATTGCTCGAGCGCCATCGCCGGTTCGAATTTCCTCGGATCGGCGCCTAGACTTCGGAGATACAGAAACTCTTTTGACGATGAAGAACATACTTTTTCAAAAAAGTTTTTTCCAACGAGCGATTCGTATTTGAAATTCTTTCTCGCGAAATCAAAATTCGCGCTAGAAGAGACGTGAGCGGAAATTTTTGAATTCGCAAGCGTGGGTGATTTCTCGAGCAAATATTTCGGTGTCCACATTTGCGCGCAGCTTCCGACGTCCATGCCTGTGAAAACGACTGGTTCGCGATTGCGGGTAACCGTACGGATTTCATCGAGTTTTGGTCGATGTGATCGCAAAACTTTCACGAAACGCAACTTTTCCTTTCTCGTATTTCCTTTCGTCATCGAGTCTTTGCGCGTCATCTGGTCACTCCTATTCTTTTTCATCGGCGGCCGTAAAACGATATCGTACACTAAATGCCAAACTCTTGGTGCGTATTTCTTCACTTTTTCAACGTGTTCTACTCGAATGTTCCAATTTGGCTTCATTTTCCGCATCACGGCGAGAATTTCCTCGCCCTTTTTCTCAAAGCCGCCTTCGTCGACGCATTCGTGAACGTGGCATGTGCCGCCTTTCTCCGCTTTCAAACAGTCCACGGCGACCGACCAGGCGTCTCGAGAGGTGGGTAACAGACCGAGTAGCACGCGATCTGCAACATTTTTCGGAGCTACTTCTCTGTTATCGCCTTCTAAAACATCGCATCTATTTGCTTCGATGTTGTTCTTCTTCAAATTCCATCGTAAATATTTACACGAGTTCGAGTTCCATTCGCACGCGTAGACGTGCTTCGCGTTTCCGTTTTTCAACAGTTGCAAGGTGTAATATCCAATCCCAGCATATAAATCTACAATTGTTTCGTTTCTCGCGCAAATATCAAACCCCATGCGTTTCTTTTCAGTGCCGTTACCGGAAGAGAACATGACTTTGGAACAATCAAATCCGTACGTCACGCCAAGTTCTTTGTGTTCGACCCATCCATCGTTGTTTCCATACAAAGAAACCGCGCGGGATTCGCGTTTCGGACCTTGACTCACGGCATCTTGTCTGAAAATACGTGAAACCTTCAAACACTGCGAGACGTGTTCCCACGGTGGAAAGACTTCCCAGACTTCCCGGTATTGCTCAAAGGCGGATTTCGGGAGGAGTACGAGATCGTCGCCAAGTTTTTCCCACTTTTTCGGCACGTCGGCGCTAATGACCGTTTCGATGAATTTTTCTGTGCACGTGATTCCTCTTTCTTTTTGATTTCTCATCGTGGAAGCGATTCGCGACGCCAGCAGAGCGGCTGGAGGTAGAATCTTGCTATTACCATTTGGCGCGTTTGCGGTGAAATTTCCTTCATTAGACGGTGCATCCACGTCCTCGATAATAAATGTGGCCAAGTTTAGCGATATGGCAGAATGTATTGGCGCCGTTGACTGATCTACTACGGTCGCTTTCTTATCCATGAGCTGGACAAACGCGTTCGTCTCAATCACAGGCAGTTTCACGAAACTCTTCTTCGGTGGCAGCGCTTTCGGCTTCTTAACTTTTTTCCCGTCCCCGCCTGTGTTTTCTTTACCTTCATCGTTTCCGTCCGCGACGACGACGAGAGGTTTATTGAGTAAAACGTTTTCATTTTCTGCATTTTTTGTCGATTTTCTCTCCTCCTGTTTCGGATTATCGACGACCAAATGTTTCCTTTTCGCCTCTTCGATGGAAGCGTACACTGATTTTCGACTTTGGTCGAGCCACCCGTTTTGCTTCAACGCGTCCTTACACGTCTTTGCACAAAGCGAATCCACGAGGAACCAGCATTCTTTTGCCGCTTTTTTCGTTGTTCTACTAATACTCGTATTATCATTATTACCACTCGAAGTCGTTTCAGCAGTAGAAGTGTCGCGAACACCCGTGTTTTTTCTATCCATTCCGCTACAAAACCTCTCTTTGAAGAGAGCAAAAAATCGATCCGCCCGTTCCCAATTTGCTCTCATTTTCTTATTACATTCCTCGACAAGAATCTTCAATCCTTCGTCTCCTAAAAGCATTTCCCCATCTTTTGCCACTAACGCTTCCATCCGAATCGAACAGCGAGCACTCGAAATAATCCTACCACTTGCACTCGTACTATTACTTTCATCATTCACCGTCGACACGACGCCGCTTTCGCGATACCCGGCGTCTCTCGCGCACTTCACAAACATCTGCGCGGTATACTCGTCTTTCGTCTCCACGGCTAATATAAACGGTTCAAACCGTAATGTCAGCGTTTTCTTCTTCTCGGTCGACGATAAACTTTCTTTGACCTTCGTTATCAAAGCGTTCTCCTCGACGGCCTCGTGCGAGACAAACACCCATTCGCCGCCTTTCCGATTCGCATTCACATCTTCTTCCGTCCGTTCCGCAAACACCGACACGCGGCCAGAGCACGAGCTCGTCGTGCACACGTTCTCGCATCCGTTCACAACGTTCACGAATTCTCGCATTCGTTCGTCCACGCGTCCAGCTCTGCTCTTATCCTCCTCTTTTTCCTCCTCCTCCTCCTCCTCATCATCAAAATCGCTTTTTCTCATCATCATCGTCGTCGTTGTTTTCCCGAGCATTTCGAGCGTTCGTTTTTTTCTCCGTTCGAATCCTCCTCCTCCTCCTCCTCCTCCTCCTCCCAACGCGACGACGACGCGTCGTTTTTGCCCTTCTTCTTCTTCTTCTTCTTCTTCTTCTTCCATCTTTTCGTCTCGGAACGTCGTCCCCCTTTTTTCTTCTTCGTCTAAATACTAAAGTGGTTTTGATTTGTCTTTCCCTTCTGTGTCTTCGTCTCAAGTCGTCAAGTCTTCTTAAAAAACGACACTCGCGCTAAGAAGAAGCCGTGTTTAGACGATAGGGACGCAGACTCGCCTCTCGATAAAGATCGAGATACAATGCCGGGTCCTGAAGAGTAATCCTCAAGACCTGGCCAATAGCAGACGTACAAAACTAGTAAACTAGTATTTGTTTTTAATTTCATTTTTA
>MDSZ01003295.1_pt1 | contig 14384 bp, 13 predicted proteins | sample 811201 | NCBI WGS metagenome assembly MDSZ01 (sample SAMN05326647, study PRJNA326480) | marine metagenome | isolation source: seawater | place: Indian Ocean: North | collected 2010
GTAGTGACCACAGCGGGGAGTGCCTTCACCGGGAAGACAATCCAAGCACCACTCAGGATATGGTCCAGCAGTGGACCAGTCGTCGTCATCGTCGTCGTCATCGTCGTCATCCAAATGGGGTTCACTTGGGATGCGACAGGCACAGCAGACTGGACCACACCAGCAGTCGTTGCAGTCTGTTGCTCCACAGTCAGTCAGATGTTGGTTTTCTTGGTTTTCTGGGTTGTCTGGGTGTTCTGGGTGTTCTGGGTTGCAATCACGGCATGGGGCCATGTCTGGCTCCCAGCAGTAGGAATCTAATCCTCCAGCACCGGTCCAGATTTGTCCCGTTCCATCACATGTTTCGCATACTTTGTTTTGAGAGCCTTCTTGCTCTCCTTGGTGTTCGTTTTGTTCGTTTTCTTTCGTTGCCATAAGGCACCACCGATTGACGGATGCCCCGTAGGGCGAAAGTCCCACTCACAAGACCTGAATCCTGTGAGGGGCGGCGGGCCCCACACAGGACCGGAATCCTGTGAGGGGCGGATAACTGTGTCTCGTAAGCCACAGTGTTGCTAAGTGGTTAATCACTACACTGATTGAAGAATCATTCTCTGTTGAAGAGCGCTGATGGGAGGCACCTACGGCATGAGCAATAATAATGGTCATCGCAGGTACAGAAGTGTGGTTCAACGTGCGCTCCCTCGCGGTCGCACTCGATGCACTCTTCGCATTTGCTTGGGATAAGTCCAGCGTTCTGTAAGGCTTCATACCATCCTTTTGGCAGCAAAGCAGCGTGCAGGTTTCTTGCGAACCTCAGGTCCGCTTCCTGCATCATCGCTCCTTGGAAGTTTGCCTTCGCGAATCTGGCGCCTCGCATGTCCGCTTCAATGAAGAAGGAACCTTGTAATTCCGCTTCATGGAACTCGGCATTCTGCATGCACGCTCTCCAGAAATTCGCTCGTAGCAAATTCGCTCTCAAGAAGTCTGCTTCGATACAGTCTGAGGCTTGAAGTTGTGCAAATCGAAAATTTGATTTCATCAGGTATGCTCGGTGAAAAATTGCGTTGTTCAGCCCAGCCTGTGTGAAATTTGCTCCATGCAGTTTCTGCTTGGAGAAATCTAAATTTTCAATCGTTGGAGTTTTAAATCTCAAATTATCAACATTCAATTTGAACTTCTTCCTTTCATCAGTGGTCGTTGTTTCATCGGAGGCCACTCCCTCCTTTCGGTCGTTTTCTGACACGATTGACGGATGCCCCAGTAGGGCAAAAAGGCCCACCCGCAGGACCTGAATCCTGCGGGGGGCGGATAACTGTGGCATATCAACCACAGTGATACAACGTTGAGAACAAATCTGAATAGAATCAGTTTGAACTTTCTGAAATTTTGTTTCTTCTGTCTTCAGAAAAATCTCTTTTCAGTAATTCTCGAAGTCGGGGTAATTCCCATTCCCAATACATCGAATCTTTCTGCTCAGTGAGAGCACGATGGTATGGGTCGTTGGGCTTGATGATTCCTTGCTCAAGCAAGGATTCCACCCACTCTTCTTTCGAAACCCCAAAATCCTTTTTCACGTTAGGAAATGCACAGAACATTCTCGCATAATCGAGAATCTGTGGGCTCGCTAAGACGAAGTAAGGGTATTCGTTTTCAGTCCAGTAGTTTGGGGCATTTGGGAAAAATATCTCCAGCCAGTTTTGGAAGTCAGGTAGGTCGGCTGTAAAGCCATCTTTTACCAGATATTTTTCTTCGAATTCTTCATAGTGGATTCTTTCTCCACCATCGACGTATTCTTCGAGAGTCTTCATTTCTTCAGGAGCGTGCTGATACGTCAGCACGGTCAGTTCCATTAGACTCCATTCTTTTCGTTCTTCATTTGTTTCGTTTTCGTTTTGGTGTTCGTTTTGTTCGTTTTCTTTCATTGCCATAAGGCATCACCGAGTGACGGATGCCCCGTAGGGCAAAAAGGCCCACTCGCAGGACCTGAATCCTGCGAGGGGCGGCGGGCCCCACACAGGACCTGAATCCTGCGAGGGGCGGATAACTGTGACTCGCAAGTCACAGGTTTTAACACGAGATGTTCAAAGTGCCTTTCAGAGCCGCTTGACAATGATGTGTAGCGGATGATTGCAATGTGGGCAGTGGGTTGCTCTCGCTGTGTCTTCAGCAGCAGTTTTTCGAACTACGCCAACGACGCGACGGAAATTCGCCGAGCATTTGACATATTCTGCTACTTCAGACCACTTGCATGTTAAAAGCAATTCAATTAGGTCATCCGCCCAATCAGAGTTGTCTTTAAACTCCACCATTATGGCATCTATCTCGTTCATTTGCCATGGAGAATCCTCTTCCCGCTCATCCCACTCAGCCAGTGGTAAGAACGGGTTGTCTTCTGTAAAGAGACCATTGTCTTCGGCTGACCAATAGTGGCCATCCCCATCTGTGTGTCCGACAATTTTTATTTCTCCATCGTGTGCTTCTTCGTAATAAATTTGGTAGTGTGTTCCCATATTATCGAGTGACGGATGCCCCGTAGGGCGAAAGGCCCACTCGCAGGACCTGAATCCTGCGAGGGGCGGCGGGCCCCACACAGGACCGGAATCCTGTGAGGGGCGGATAACTGTGACTCGCAAGTCACAGGACTACGACTTTGGACGCGCGGTCCTTCAGTCAGTCTGTCGAAGAGAAAATGGCTTTCTGAAGCCATGTATTCTTGTCTGTCCATGATTGGTGTGACCGCACCCATGCCTTTGCCTTTGGGCAGAAATGGTGCGGTTCATCCAGATGCTCAATCGCAGCGTCATCCATATCATTGGCGTTGGCATAGACCAGCATCACATGCTCGTCACTTGCAAGACCTTCCAAATCGGAGTCTTCAAGTATCAATTCTTCAACCTTGATTTCCATCATTTTTTCGAACGTAGTCAAGCACTCATTACAGGGCTTGGATATTATACGTTCAAGTTCATCCACAAAACACTCATGTTTTGGGTCAAACCCATACATGACTCGTGTCATGACTCTGATGAATTCAGTTTCAGGGAGTTCTGTTCCGCCCTTGTAGCAGGAGGGACAGCACTCGCAGCGTTGTGATTGCCAAAAGTCCATGCCTTGCTCATTGAAGAAGTCCTTCATACCGTAGAGGCACAGTTGAGATGTTTCTCTGTCAGCAGGGAAAACATCGGTTTCTTCTTCACCGATAAGGATGTCGGAGAACTTGCCGCACTCGCGACATTCGGCCACGGCTTGGCCCCTCCATTCAATGACATCTGCGTAGTCATCAAATACATCACTGATTCGTTTCAGTTCTGTCACCTGTGACTCCAATTGTTCAATTCTTTTCAACAGTTCTTTTTCGTTTTGGTGTTCGTTTTGTTCGTTTTCTTTCGTTGCCATAAGGCATCACCGATTGTACGCAAAAGAAAAACCACGGCAAATGAATGCCGTGGTATTGGTCCGGCATCGCCATGACTTTTCTTTTTGTACGGGTGTCGCTATTGGTCCTAACCAGAATCGCGACGAATTCTGGGTCATGGGTCCGATTGACGGGTGGAGCAATTACGGCTGCTTCCTGAACCAAATACTCCATCTTCAGAAAATTTCTTTTCCATTTGAGGTTATTTCCTCTCACCAATTCCCCTTCATGATGGGCTTCCGGGGGGCTTGTTGCCTTGTTCACAATGTCCCCCTTCAGGCAACAAAGGGGGTGCGTTTTGCCTTTCCGCATTGTCCCCCTTCTGGCAACAAAGGGGTGCGGTTCGCCTCTCTTGGCGACGATTGACGGGTTCACATCTGTTTTTCACTCGACTTCCTCATGCACTATCCCCTTCAGCCGAACTGGTCAGGAGCATATTCTGCCCCGGAGGGCATCAGTGCACGCACAATGGTCTCTGCCCTATCGAGCAGGTAGCCGGTGTTCTGTTCGCCCCGAAGGGCGCCATTGCATTACTTGCGGCCATGAGGTACAAGGCATTTCTGCCAAGACCCACGCTTCTAATTTCTGGCCCTCTCAGATGTGAGAGTTGAGCGTGTTAATCGTAAATTTCGCTGCGTTCACTACCGAGCCAGCACTCAATGAGCATCGCTCTGGCTAACTTTTCGTTCCAGCAGCATAGTCGAATTGACCTTGTCAAGGGTCAATGACTATTATAAGAACGGGTGGGGCAAGTCAGACATTTGCCCCGTGAATAACGGGTGGAGGGCTTTGTGCGTCATGCGCTCTTGATTCAACAAGATTTACAAGCAGTATGAGAGATTTGTAGTCTCTCCCTCCGTTGTTGGGTGGAGGGGGTCGGTAAGACAGTGAACATCAACCGCCGGTCACTGTCCCCCCTCCATTGTATTTACGCTGAGAGAAGTGGTATCACTCACTCAGGTACGGGTGTGCCTTCGCTTAGGCTTCCCGAATTCCACTGTCTTCTGTGACTCTTCGCTCTGATTCAACAGGGTACGACAGGGCAGGCCTGTCGCATATTAGCGAACGTGGACTGGTGGAAGGCACGGGTGGAGGGGCTATCGCGGGACAATACCACCGAGAGTAAGGACGGCCTCGGATTGAAGGAATGTCCCCCCTCCATTGTATATACGCTGAGAGAACTGGTATCAGTGGGTGGAGCGGGGCCGAAAAGAAGAGTTGCGCTGGAGAACCCCGCCCCGGAGAAGGCCTCCAGAGCAAGTAAAGTGAACATAAAGCAGAACATAAAGGTTGGGACGGCACCGAAACTGAGAGGAAACCCAAAACCCCACCCCGAGGGCAGTGCCGCCCCAAGGAGTCCCCGGGGCAAGTCTCAAACTCGGCTTTCAGGTAAAGAGCCTTTCGGGTGGTTAATTTCAATCCAGCCCTCGCGCACACTTTGCTCTTGAGGAAGGTTATCTGTCATTGCCCAAAAAGAAGTGGTGATATTCGACCCGTCCTTTCGCTCTGTCCGTAGCCGACGGAATTGCGGTCGACGGCGTAGCAGGTTCGCAAGGCCAGCAGGCGTCACGCCATCCTTCGTGTTGGTGTTAAGCCAGTCCTTGATGGTGTGAAAAGTCAGTTCCTTGAGGTTATCAGACTCTTCGTGAATGCGGAAACAGCGCTCAATGTTCTGAACCACTCGGTTGTATCGCGCCATATCAGAGCCTCCGTGCCATGTAATCATCAATAAGGCGCTGGATAACTTCCCAGTTTGATTCACGGGGCATAGCGATACCCTTCAGTCGTTCAAGGTCATATTTTCGGATTCGGGTTGATGTCATAGCATCATTGGCGGCCATGATACGCTGAGGTGCTTCTTGCATATAAGTTCGAGCCCTGTATGAGGATTCCTGACCACTTCCTTTATGTTCACAACGCAAGTCGGAAGGGTTGGGGAAGAACATGCAAACCTACACCTATTATTTGACCATCGAAGTACAAGCAATGAACGAGGACTCTGCTGAAAACAAAATTGAAGGGTTCCTGAAGGGACTGGACCTCAAAAAGAACCAGCACTTGAACCTCACGAGTTTCGAGTACGATGATGGTGAAGAAAGCGATGCTGAAGGCGAAGAGCCTGAAGAAGCACCAGTAGCAGCAACCACAAAGAAAGAACGCCCACCTATCCGATTGCCAAAAGGGAAGGGCTCTGCCAAGTGGGAAGATGAATTTGACGATGCTGATTGGGATGAACTCGATGAAGACAAGGACAAGAACCCCAAAGTCAAGGCAGAAGACCTCGAAGATGAGGATGAGTGGGAATGGGAAGATGACTGGGACGATGAAGATGATGAAGGCGACGATGACGACGACATCGGCGCTCTCATGAAGGGACTCTGATGTTCACGGTTGACGACCCTTGGGGCGAAGCCCCCCAGAAAAAAGACTCCACATGGGCCCACGCTTCTTTGTGTTGGGCTACTGCGATAATTCTGTCACTCTATTCAGCACTTGACCTCTTTGTGAATGGCTTCCGCCTTGGCATATTGTTCTGGGCAGCAGTCGCTACGTTCTATTTTTGGCGAGCGACGGTATATACAGGCCAAAAGAGCGTCATTGAGGATTAGCCTTTTGTCTGAGAGCACCCTGCGTAGTGCATGGAGGGTCATTATTTGATGTGCAAACACCGTCGTTTGACGGTGGCTGAGGAAAAGGAATTTCTCAAAAGAGAGGGAATTGAGCGTAGCCAATTACCAGCCATCTTTCTTTCAGACCCAGCGTTGGCGTCAATTCGACCAGCAATTGGAGACATTATCGAAATCACACGTCCATCAATTGGTGGGTTCGGCGAGCACCAGTATTATCGTCGGGTTGTCAGTGGATGGTGATGTGAAGTTGGAGATTTGGACGGACGGGTCGTGCTACAAAGCAGATAGTACAGACGCAATTGGCGATGCTGGCTCAGGAATTGTGTGTATTGACGCCGAAAATGATAAGATTTTGTTCCTTCTTGGGGAGTATATCGGCGTTCAATCCAACAATTTCGCCGAATACAAGGCAATTGAAATTGGCTTGGATGAAGTGAACCGGCGTTTTGATGTTGACGAATCGTTTGAAATTGAAATCGTCTCCGACTCGAAGATGGCTGTCAATACACTATCTGGAAATTGGAACACAGACAAAACCCACCTCCGAGAAGTAATGGCACGCATTCAGGAACTTGAGGCCGATATGGGCGTCATTCTTCAGTATTCGTGGGTGAAGGCTCACATCGGCATCCATTACAATGAATTAGCAGATTACCTTGCGTATAACGCTGCGAGGGGAGATTGATGGTACTACTGGGGCCCGAAGAAGACCCGTTAGCGGTTCAATCGTTCTTCTGGTTCCTTCCGTACTCTGAAGTGACAGAATTGACTGATGCTTCTCAACGAGGTAAGAAATTCTTCTCGTTTGACCAACGCTTCGTCCCAAAAGACAAGTACAGTGCAGCCGAGTGGTATTATTCTGATGAAGCATCAGGTCTTCGAGCACAATCAGACCACATGGTTATGATACGCGTGCAAAATAAGCCATTTGTCGCTACTGAACGAACCCCCGAAAAGCCAGATGATTGGCTCAGTGCTAACATCCGTCATACTGGCGAAGAGACAGAATACCCCGGCTACATCATCGAGCCGTTTGAAGCAGAACTCTTGTTTCTTGTAGTAAGCCGCTTCTCATTTTTTACGAAGGTTCACGAGTGGCACTCGCTGGATTTCGGAATCATGCGCCCAGACGAAATACTTGACATGTCGGTGGTCAAAGTCACAGACCCTGATATTTACAACGAGGATGAACAGCGCAGTCCCCGACGAAGCGGACCAGAAGATATTCGCATGGGAACATATGAGAAGGACACTGCCTGTGGGACGTGTGGTTTGAAGTGGCATCGCCGGTTTGAGCGTTCATGTCCCGGCCACTTTGGTCACATTTCTCTCGAAGTCCCTATTCCCAACTACGTTTTCCTCGGGGGCAACAGAAACCCGTTCAGTGCTTCACCGCTGTTGTATGCTCTCAATAGCACATGTATGCATTGTAGCCGACTGCTGATTTCCACTGAAGAAGGCATGGAGGCTCTGAAAGAAAAGGTCAAAGCAGTACAGGAAAGCAATTTGTTGAACACTGCTGGATATGATATCATACGAAAAACAGTCAGGGAACTCATCAATCTGGAGCACACCGCACGGTGGAGTGAAATAGGAATAAAGAAAAAGGATGTCCCGAAAAACATCACATGCCCCCATTGTGAAAAGGTTTCTCCGCAAGTCACGTTCCATCTCTCGTACAGCGATGGGTTGCAATATGTGTTCGCCCCGAAAAAGGCAATCTTCGACCCGGAAACGGAAAAGGCCGTCTTTTACCCATACAAGCAAGTTCACGACTGGCTTCAGGATATCAGCGAAGAAGATGCAAGTGCACTTGGGTTTTCTGCTGGCTCTCGACCACAAGATATGTTCTTCACCACCCTGCCAGTTATTCCGAATACCGCACGTCCGCCTGCTCAGAACCCCGGCGGGGGGCTTGTCCCAAACGACCTCTCAGAGTTGTATTCAACCATCGTCAAAATAAACAACCGTATCAAACGAGACCGTGCTGCTTCCGCTCAGGTCGAGCGACTCAGTAAAAGCCTCTTCCAAGCAGTAGGACAGTTGCAGACAGGTCAGAAGTCAGCACTTGGCTCTGGGGGTATGCGTGCAGCGATGACAAAGGCTGGAGCAGCGCCACAGAATTTGCGTGGTATTTTCGACCGTGTTATCGGAGTCGGTCGGCAGAAGAACACAATTCGACGCCAGCATCAAGGGAAAGTGGATGAGGGAGTAGCGTATTCTGTGATTACACCCGACCCATCCTTGGATATTGATGAAGTCGGTGTCCCATATACCGTATGTGCTGAACTGACAATCGAAGAAACAGTGACTGAAGAAAACATCGAATTTCTTCGGCAGTGTGTTTTGAATGGAGCGCAAACACCTGTTCATCGAGGACAGACATACAAGGACTTTGATTCAAGCCGCTATCCCGGCGCACACTCTATGCGGGTTAATGGAGAGAATTACGACCTCTTCCTCAAGGATGTACCAGAAAGGTGGCGTGAAACGCGACGGCGGTATCAAGCCGAAATTCTGGAGCCCGGTGCCACCGTGGTTCGAAACCTCGTTAAGGGGGACATTGTTCTGTTCACCCGAGCCCCTGCACTTCACCGTCAAAGCATGGTCGCCTTCAAAGTGGTTCCCGTCAAGACCCGAAGCCTTTCTTTCAACCCGTCAGTGTGTATTCCGTTCAACGCTGATTACGATGGTGATGCCATGCGCATATTCGCACTTCAAAGCAAAGAAGCCATTGAAGAAGCCAAGAATAACATGATGCCGTCCCACCAGATGTTGCACACGCGATACGGGCGAACGTTCATTACATTCGACCAAGACGAAATCAGTGGCTCTTATCTCCTGACCTTCAAGAACAAAGAAGCAGGTTCTGGAATACACCCTGACGAGCGTAGTGGATGGGGATTCGATGCAGATGGACACCCGATTCTTTCTCGCCACCGTGCTCTCAACCTGCTTTCTCGCGCTTTCGTTCGTAATGAAGAGGACATTGATTACATGACCATGCTTCCAAAGCCGATTAGCCGTGGAGATTTCAAGGGGTGCTATCGAGGTCGAGATATTGTTTCGATGTTTATCCCTGACGGTATCAATGCACGATATACTGCACGAGACAACGAAACAACGGTCGTTATCGAGGACGGAGTCGTCAAAGAAGGTGTGCTCGATGAAAAGTTCTTCGGCACAAAGGCCGGGGTGCTTGCTGCTGCGTTCGTGTATCGTTTCGGATGGGAAGAAGGGCACCGGCAGATGGAACGGATGACCAACCTGCTTTCGAGAGTTGTATTTGCTGCTCATATTGAGTATGGTTTCACGCTGGGAATCAACGATATATCGTTCAGTAGCAGGAATCCAGAATTTGTTGGGCCAGATGACGAAAATTATTGGAAAGGTAGCGCCGTCGGTCGCTTTTATGACGAACTCGACACGAAATTCCAAGAAATGAGCAAAGCAATTCATCAAATTGAACTTCACTTCCGAGACAAAGAACTCGAAAAAATCACTGGGCCAAATGGAGAAAAAATCAACATGAAGGTTGCACTCAAAGACCCGCTTATGGCCAAAGAGCAAATTGTGAAAAAATATACCGATGAGTATGAGGAATTTTGCCTCAATACCGTCGCCGATATTCAGACTTCGACAAACGCAATGAACATCACAGTCAATTCTGGTGGACGAGGCAATCTCAGCCAATTACAGCAGATGGGAGCATCCTATGGCCAACACAAACTCACTGGTGCAGGGCGACCCCGACACGGAATCAGTTCTGACCGAGTCCTTGCGCACTTCGCAAAGGGCGACTTTAGTGCAGAAGCAAACGGGTTCATCAACGAATGTTATGCTCGTGGTCTTGGACCAGCATCTTTCTGGTTCGCTTCCACTGCTGGGCGAAGGAAACTGATGGAATCAAGTCAGGGGGGTATTCAGACTTCAGGGTACATGGAGCACCGAATGAAGCGTGGTATGGAAAATCTGATGATTGATTCAAAGCAACGGGTTATCGACCTCCGAACGAATTCAGTTGTTTCATTCTTGGTAGGTGGAGATGGAATGCGAGCGTTCCATGCGCGTGGGCCTGACAATGACAAGTCAGGGCTTTCACTTTCACTCCAACCGATGCTTCTTGAATATAGTTGCGAGCATGATGTCAAACTTGCAGACACCTGTTCTCTGTGCGATTCTGGGAAAAGTTCCCGGGTGGATTTTGGATTTTTACCAAAAAATCTCGAACAACATGTGTTAAAGTCGATAGAGGGTCGGAAACTCGACAGGTCTACCTCAGCAGGTATGAAAAAATCAATGAAAGCATATTTCGAAGACTCACTCAGCCTCCCCGGTGAGATGATTGGCTCAACAACAGGAGCAAACCTTGGTGAGCCAGCAACACAAGCAGGGCTGAGAGCATTCCACGGTGGTGGTAAGGGGAGCGTTCCCACGGTTGACCGTCTCATACACTACCTTGACCTCAAGCGCAAGGAACAGCAGCAACCGAACACTACGGTGTATCTTAAGAGCGCATTCAACACCAAAGAAAACGCTGAGCGACTTGCCAACTTCTGCACAGGGCTAAGGCTCAACGAAATCATTGATTCAGTCGATTACAATACAGAGGAATACCAGATAATCATTCGATTCGATAGGGGCTACACTGAACTTTTCAGTGTTGATTACAATTGGATTGCACACACTCTACGAAAGACCATGAAGTCGGAGGGGCGAGAAGTTCTGGAAATCGACGAAGAGGGGGCAGTTATCCAGTGCCATGGAGATTATCGGGACCTTTTGGTCGCAAAAGAGACACTATCAGCCATTCCAATTTCCGGAATTCGGGATGCGGAACTGGCTTTGGTAGTCAAAAACAAGGATAACGAACGTTGGGGCATACAAATCAACGGTCCGATTAAGGGTGGCGATGGGCTTACAGTCAATACCTTCTGGCAAGATATTGAAGGGCTTCTCGGCAAGTATGTCGACCTTAGCCTGACTGATTTCAGTGATTCGTGGATGGTCTATACAATCATGGGTCTTGAGGCGGCCTTGATGCACTTGACTCAGATGGTCTGGGGTCAGATGAATGGTCAATTTGGAGAATCGGGTCTTGGGAATTTGGACTATCGGTACATACGAACAATCACCGACTACATGGGAATCTTTGGTCGCCCGATTGGCTTGAGCAAGTATGGGCACATGGTGAAGTACAACCGCTCAGTTTTGGCCGCCATGGGTGGAGAAGACCCGTGGATGAGTCTCATCCCCGGTTCAGTCATGGGCAACCACGACAAATTGCTCGGGCCTGTGGAGGCGATTACCGCTGGTAAAGGGCTCACGATTGGTTCCCTTTATCGAGAAATGAATCAAGAAGATGATGCTTGAACCCAGTGTCAAGAGTCCTCACGTCCCAATCCATAGCACGATAAATGGTCGACATAACGTTCTTGACGTGACGCTGCGCCACGGCTTCGTAGTCAATTGTGTATTCCTTGATTTCATCAGGGTCACGGAACGCAACGATTCCGTTGCTGGGTATAGGCGTCGGTCCGTCCTTGACAAATACCCAAGATACCGAGTCGCCCTTTTGAATATCTTCGGTATCGTTTGGTGACAGGTATTCATTATACCAAAGGCTGATTGTCGACGCCCAGTATGTTCCAGCGTAGCAAGCGTCTTCGTCTTTTGACTCATCGCCAGTCTTTGGTTTAGGGCAAATGCCACAGTCGCACTCTATCTCACTGCCTCGCCAATCCAAATGGTGAGGGAGGTGCTTTCCAACCTTCACGTTCGCTTTCATGTCCGTGATGTCCTGCTTTCCTTCAACGATGCTACGAACAAGGCGCTTTACATCACGTTGGATAAGGCGCTCAGGCTTGCCGTCGAAGAGTTTCTTGAGCGTTTCAATTTGTATGTCACGACCGACAGGTGCGGTGTTGGTCTGCTTGGCTTCCATTCCGCTCATTTTGATACGAGCCCAGTGGTCAGTATTGATATCATAATCCAAAACCTTGAACCCCTTCTTGTCGTCCCACACTTTACGCCCAGCATAGCGGTTTTTCTTCGCAATGAAATATCGGTCCATAATCACTTCGAGGTCAACCACGACTGCTTTCGATTGGAGTTTTTCCTGAATGCTTTCTGTCAATAAAGCACATAGACGCTCTGATTCGGCCAACACCTGTTCTTTGTGCCATTCTGCTGGCATGGCGACGAAAATGGAGTCAGTATGCCCGAAAACAACACGATGCCCTTCATCTTCTGCCAGTTTCTTGATGAAAAGCAAAGAATCTCTTCCACCTTTCGTAATTGTTGCTGCTACATCACGGTCATACCAACTGAATTTGTCAAAGGCCATGATACCATAGAACGAAGCACGAAGACGTTTGACGTTCAACTGCATTGTATTCCACTTGAGAGCACCTTTCTTGTCTCCCTTTGACTCTGCCTCCTTGAGAAGCGCCTTGTATTCATCACGCTTTTTGTCGAGGTCGAGAACGATACGGGGAAGAACACCCATCGGTTCACGACGAAATCGAACACCGTTGTGTCCAATAATATCGTCAGGCAGATGCTCCATTCCTCGGCGGACCTTGGTTGAGGAACATGTGTTTTGTGAAACCATCATTGAGGGGTATAGGCCAGCGAAATCGAGAATGACGCACCAATCGTGAATACCAACAGAGTCTGTATATACGTCAAAATCACCTTCTTCACGAACCTCCGGTTCGGGTTCAGGGTTCATAACAATGGCTCCCTGAAGTTTCTCTTCTTCGTCATCATCGTCTTGTGCTTCTTCGTTCCATCCCGGGGTTTCACTTTTCCAATCGGCGTAGCGCTCGAATTGTGTGCGTGCCAGATAGGTCGCATAGAAGGTGGACTTGAATTGGCACCCAGCAAACGCCTGCATCGACTTGAATGAGTTGATTACGTTGTATGTATTGTCTATTTCAACCAGTAATTCAACGTCACGGATGTTGTATTGAAGAAATTCGTCCCACGTTTTATCGTATTCTTTTGAATAAAAATCTGGGCTTGGTTGTTTTCCTCGACCGAACAGTGCTTGTGCGACGGTTTCAAGGCGGTTGCCCGGAAGTTCGTTGTTGGTGCTGTCCTTGTATAGCCTGCGAAAGGCAACCATCATGTCGAGCGTGTCAATACCACGGATTGGTTGGTGTTGCCACTTGTATTCCCTGCCTCCCTTGAACGTTGGTGGGTCAATGATACCATACGGAGAAAGACAGGCACCACCATAGACTTGCCTTGGGAACAAGCCGTTTTCACAGCGCCCTGCCATATCGTTCATCGGGTGAGGAATATCATTGGACTCCATGCGGTGATACAGAACAGGAAAGTCATACCCAGCGCTGTTCCAGCCTGTCAATATGTCGAAGTCCATTGAGAACATCCATTCAGCGAACATCACGAGCATCTCACGTTCAGTAGTGAACCGATGCTCATGCCCCCAGTCGTGGGTGTGGCTTTCACGGCTCCAGTTCGGATGACATGCAAATGCAGTATATTGTTTCGTGAAATTTGAATACACTACAATCGAGTTCACCATTTGGTTGTCTTGCCATATGTCAAGGCGAGTGTGTGGAAGCCAATCTATCAACTCAGGGTCGTCATTGCGAAATTGGAGCGCTTCAATATCGAAGTAGCCAATGTGGTAATCAGAGTCGTGGCTTTCAAGGTCAAGTTCTTGCTCGATAACCACAGCGTCTTCCTGTGGAAGGTCAGCGCCATACACAGGACCGTAATTGTTCTGAAAGTAGCGAACCTTTGACGAAGTAAAGCACTCAACGCGATACAGTTGCTCTTTGTTTTCGTTCTGTGATTCCCTGACAAAGGAAACAATCTCCTTGTTGGACTTGAAGTAATCAATCACTTCTTGTGTCGATGTAAAGTCAATCCCACGTCCGTTGTGTAAAAGACGGAAGGTCGATGGGTTGATGTAAAAGCGGGGATATTGGTCAAAGAATTCAACCTTACGCCCTCCGTCTTTACGATACCGAACCGCTACTCGGTGTCCGTTTGTTGGTCGTCCGTTCCACCCCGGAACCTGTTCACATATGCTGATGTTTGTCATTTCTTTTCCTCCTTATTTTTGTGGTATGCATTCGCCTTTTCTAACTGGAGACGAAACCAGTCACGAACTTGGTCGCTTATCGTTGGGTCGTGATACCCAGCGCGTAATTTTGCTAAATCGGGCTTCACTGAAACACCTCATCTGCAATACGCACGACACTTCCATCGTGGTTGTATTCGATGGCTCGATGGTGAGCGAGCCACAAGAGTGGATAGTAGTGTCCCTCGAAGTATTCCGAACGATGAGCGTGTCCAGCCCATGCATCAACAGGAATCGACCA
>MDSZ01151122.1_pt1 | contig 14384 bp, 14 predicted proteins | sample 811201 | NCBI WGS metagenome assembly MDSZ01 (sample SAMN05326647, study PRJNA326480) | marine metagenome | isolation source: seawater | place: Indian Ocean: North | collected 2010
CTTAAACCATCTCCATAAGTAAGCATGAAAGTTTCATTGTTAAGGTATTTTTTTAGTCTTTTTATTCTTCCACCTGTCATGGTATTCAAACCTGTGTCTACAACATTAATTTTCCAACTTTTAAATTTATTTTTTTTAAAATATTCTTTTATTATTTTTTTTTTATATCCAGCGGCAATAATAAAATCTTTAAAACCAAACTTTGAATAATGTTGCATTATTTTGACTATAATTGGCTTACCTAAAATTTTTATCATTGGTTTAGGCACATTTTTTGAAAGTTCTGATATTCTACTCCCTTTGCCTCCAGCTAATATTACACATTTCATATTTTAGTTCTTATTCCAATCATAAGGAAATTTAGGATCATCGAAAGGTAAACGTTCTATTTCCTCTTTATCATGTGGTATATCTGAGCAATTAGCCAAAACAGCCAAATTATCATCAGCTGAACAAAACCCATTCCATACCATTGGAGGTATTGAAACCAGTAAATGATTTTCATTGGATAAAATAATTTCTTGGATTTTTCCATTAGTGGAGCTACCTATCCTATCATCATATAAAACTAATTTAATTTTTCCGAAAGCAGAGGCGTAATTTAATGTCATTTTTTTATGAATATGCCAAGCTTTTATTTTTTTAGGATTAACATATGAAAAATAAATTTCTCCAAAATTTTCAAAATTTTCATCATCATTTCTCATCATATGCAAAATTTTTCCTCTATCATCAGTAATCACATTTTTTTTAAAAATTTTAATCCCACTGATATTTTCTTTTATATCTTTGTTCATTTTCATCTAACCTTTAATATTTTTTTAATTCTTCTAAAAATAAAAAAAATAATTGATAACCAAGCATTTGGGTATATGAGATTTTGAAGAAAATGTTTATTAAAATTAACATAATTTCTACCAGCTTTATCTCCTCCAATAACTATTTTTGTGAAAAAGTTAAAAAAATTTCGTAAAGCAAAATTTTTACAATAAATATATCTCCAAAAACTCATTCCTTGAGACCTATAATAATCTAAAAGTTCTGGAATTCTAACAATTTCAACAAAATCGTATAAATTTGTCCATTCTCTCTCTCCAATAATATTTACGCTTAATGGTTCGGAAAATATAAAACTTTTTTTATCCTTAAAAACAGTTGAAATAACTTTGCCATTTAAACATGTATTATCAAAAGTAGACCAGACTCTTGTGTCTTCAATATCTCTTTGATTAACACAATCTAATCCATCTAACCACATTTGGCGATTAAAAATACATAAATAAATACTAATAAGAAATTCCCAACTTACATTTGGATTTATAACTTCCCAAAAGTTAACTCTTTTATTTTCTTTGAATTTCGAAAGAGGCTCTAAATTCATATTATTTAATTCTAAACTATTAAATGGATGTGGGTAATTTTCTAAAAACTTTGAATTTAAATAATAAGAATTTACGTAGAAAAATTCTACATCAACATTTTTTTCAAAAATATTTTTTAGTTCACTTAAGGTATTTGATAATATCAAATCATCACTTCCAATTAGCCAAGCATATTTCCCATTAGATAGTTTTAAAGTCTCAATTGCATTAAGTGCAAATCCAACATTTTTTTTGTTTCTGTTAAATATTATTTTTAAATCTTTTTTATATTTATTAACAATTTCTGAAGGATCTTTCTCAGAACAATTATCAGAAATACAGACTTCAAAATCAAAATTGTCTACATTTTTTGACGAAATCAAAATTGAATTTAAACAATTATCTAAAAGATTTGTCCTATTATATGTGGGTATACAAATTGATAATAACATTGCTAATATTTAAATGAAAGTTCTCTAAAACCTTTATTAAAAAATTTCTTATAATTAGTCTTATTAATTATATGAAGTTTAGGTAAATGAAAAACTAAACTTCCTCCATTTTTAATATAATCAATTTCTTGCTTTATTATTTCTGATCTAAAAGACCAGATCAAAACTAGTAAAAATTTTGGATTTAGTTTTCTCATTTTTTTTTTTGAAATAATTTTAATATTAGACCCAGGTGTGTATTTTCCATATTTTTTTGGATTTGCATCGCAAATATATGAAATTTTATTGGATCCTAGTTTGTTATAATTTAATACTATATTTCCTTTTGTAGAAGCTCCATATGCAGCAATAGGATAATTTTTATCAATAAATAATTTAAGGTCTTTTCTTGATTTATTAATTCTATTTTCAAAATTTTTATAGGAATTAAAGTTAATTTTTTTTTCGTCATTTAAAATTTTATTTATTAATTTGAAGTTTGCTTTTCTTTTACATTTATTTTTTGCAATTATAATTTCAATACTTCCACCATTTATTTCATTAATTTTAAAATCTATTACTTTTAATCCATTTTTATTAATTATATTTTCAAAAACAGTAAAAGTATAATATGTTAAATGCTCGTGACAAATTTGATCAAAAGTTAAATTTTTTAACATTAAAGGTAAGTAAGAAAACTCACAAATCCATATACCATTATCATCTAATAAACTTTCAATATCTTGACAAAATAAGTTTGGATTATCAACATCGTAAAAGATTGCAAAACTTGAAATCAAATTAAACTTTATTTCTTTATTTCCATTTTTTTTCAAAATATTTTTCTTAGAAAAAAATTGTGGCACTAATGTAATTCCTTTATAATTTTTTTTAAATTTTTTCGCCGAAGGATCTATGCCCCATAATTTATAATTTTTTCCCAATAATTTTAAAAAAGTTGCATCGTTACTTCCTATATCAAGAATCTTATCTTTTTTTTTGATTATGCCTAATTTTTTTAATCTCTTAATTTTATTTTCCAAATGAGAGACCATTAATCTACTTACAGAGGTTTTATAACCATAATGCTTACCATACATTTTTTCTGTTTTAACCTTGTTGTCTAACTGAACTAAATTACATTTAAAACACTTATAGAGGTCTAATGAATACTCTTGAAGATTATATTTTTTTTTAGAATAGAAAAAACCACTTAGAGGCTGTTTTCCTATCTTTACTACCTTAGATAATTTTCTTTTTTTACAATTATTACATATCATATATAAAATAAAATTTATCTATACATACTAAGAGTATTATTTTTAAATTCCTCTTAAATAATTTTTTACAAAATATTTAATCTTATTTATATTTAAGAGTTCTTTATTAGATGAAGTATATGCAATTTCTTTTTCTAATTTCTTTCCATTTTTTTTTTTATAACTTAAATATTCATTATAAATAATATAAGAATTTTTATCTTGATTAACTGATCTTGCTTCATCAATAGAAAAAAGAGATTCATGAACTTTTTCACCTGGTCTTATTCCTACTACTTTTATTTTGGCTTTTTCATCTATCAGTTTTATTAAGTCCATAATCTTTATTGAATTCATTTTGGGAATAAAAATCTCACCACCATTTGAGTTATTCAAGCAGTTTAAAACAAATTTAATTGCATCTAGTATTGGAATAAAAAATCTTGTCATTTCCTTTGAAGTTATAGGTAAAGTTTGTTTATGTTTTAACAAACTGTAGAAAAATGGAATGACTGATCCTCTTGAACCAATTACATTACCATATCTTACTACACAAAATTTGGTTGAATTAGAATATTGATTTGCATTTACAAACAATTTTTCAGAACAAAGTTTTGTTGCCCCATACAAATTTACAGGATTGCAAGCCTTGTCTGTTGAAAGCGCTATTACTTTTTTTACTTTTCTTTCTATTGCAGCATTTATTACAGACTCAGAACCATCAACGTTTGTTTTAATACACTCAATAGGATTATATTCAGATGCAGGAACATGTTTCATTGCTGCAGCATGAATAACGTAATCAACACCACGAAAAGCAGTCATTAATCTGTTTTTATCCCTTATATCTCCTATAAAAAATCTTATTAATTTATTATTTGGATATTTTTTAGACATTTCATATTGTTTATTTTCATCTCTAGAAAAAATAATTAATTTTTTGACTTTGATATTATCTAAAATAAATTTTGTAACTTCTTTACCAAATGTGCCTGTCCCACCTGTAATTAAAATTATTTTATTTTTAAGAAAGTTCATTTAAGAATGTTATCCTATAAATCTATATATAATTCAATAAATATCTATATCTCATTAATCAAGTCTTTAAAAAAAATTTTTTTTAAAAAAGGTTTTTAGGTTTTTCAATTTTTTGAATTTTTGATTTTGTGAGCCTGGCGTATTTGCAATATCTAAATCTTTTACATTATCTATTGAATGCCAAAATCCTTTCAGTTTAACCAATTCAGTTCGAAATCTTCTTATAATTTTAGGATAAAATTCTTGTTCAAAATTTATAGAATCTTTAAAGGAGTTATTAAATTTTTTTAGTAATTCGGTTTTGATAATTGACATTCCGGTATAATTATAGGCTTTGTATTTTTCATCATATCTGACCTTAAGACTTTCAAAAACTAAGTTTCTTTTGAAATCAATAATTTTATTATTTTTGACACCTATTGATCCATAAGAATAGGTAACTTCACCACAAAGAAAGGTTGCACCAAGATTTTTTTTACAATGATTTTTATATATTTTTTTTAAATCTTCGTTAAAAATTGCATCTCCATTAAGTAATAAAAAGTTTTTAGATTTTATCTTATTAGCAATTAAAGATAGCCTTTTGCCAATATTTGTTTTAACTCCTGTATTAACTGTTGTAATTTTAAGTCCGAAATAATTATTTTTTTTTAGAAAAATTTTTATTTGTTCACCTTTATAACCCAATGGTAATATAATATTCTTAAATCCTTCTTTCTTTAATTGATTTAAAATATACCAGAGTATTTCTTTATTATGTACTTTAACAAGTGTCTTGGGAATTTTTTTCCCTAGGGAGCCAAGTCTTGTCCCTCTTCCTCCGCACAAAATAACAGTAGTATTATCTTCTAATAATCTATTTTCCATATTGATTTCTTTGACGATATATGTCTTTTAAAAATTTTTGCATTAGCATTAAATGTTAATTTTCCTTTTGATTTATATTTTCTCCATATTCTTTTAGCAAATTCTTTAACACTTAAAGTATTTAATGAGGATATATGAAATATTTCAAATTTTTTATTGTTTTTAAATTCACAAGCATCGATTAAAACTTTTGCAACATAATCAACTTTTGTGAAGTCTCTGTATTCATTAGGATTATTAATATGAAAATTTTTGTTTTTTTGAGCATAATTTTTTAACATTGGATATAACCTTTTTTTATGTTCATCTTTTCCATAAGTTGGAAAAATTCTCATAACTCTAAAATTGCAATATGTCTTTTTTGAGATTTTTTGCAAAATATTTGTAAAGATAATTTTACTTAATGAGTAAGCTGAGCTTGATTTTCTTTTACTAGTCACACTTAATTTATGTGTATTAGACTCTCCATCATTAAAATACTCTGAAGAAGTACTTGCTATTACAAATTTTCTACAATTATTTTGAATAGCATTTAAAACAAAGTTAAGTGATTTTATTACATTAAAATTGAGAATATTCTTATAATTCTCTTTTTTATTTTTTATTACTCCACTTGATGCCAAATGAACAACTACATCGATTTTAGATAGGTATCTACCCCAATTATCGTCAATTTCTCCTTTAAGCCACTCAACATTTTTGATTTTTTTTTTTATTTTTTTTCTTGAGATAGCAAATACATGAAAGCCTTTTTTTGATGCTAAACTTAGAAATTTTTTACCAATAAAGCCTGTACCACCAGTCAATAATATTTTCATAAGTCGAGGGAGATTAATTTTAGTTTTTTTAGCACTAATTAATTTAAAATTTTAAATATTTATTAATTTGGTTTTTTGTTATGTTAAATAAATTTTTCTTTAATTTAAATCCTTTATACCAATCCACAGTCATTTGAACCGACTCTTCAATGGATAATCTTGGTTTCCACAATAATTTATTATATGTTTTTTTACTGTTAATATTTAAATGTTCAGACTCAAAAATATCAATCTTCTTATTATGAAATTTTTTATTTTTTTTATTAATTTTGATTTTTGATTTAGAGCCAAGGCTTTTTTTAAACATACTCACAAGATCTTTAACTTTCATATTTTGTTTTAAACTTGGACCAAAATTCCAAGGTTTGGAAAAACTTTTGCCATTTTTTGTATATAATTTTTCAGCAAGTAATAAATATCCTATTAAAGGTTCAATAACGTGTTGCCATGGCCGAGTAGCTTCAGGATTTCTCAAGGTTAATACTTTGTTATTATAAAAGCTCTCTAAAATATCTTTAACGATTCTTTCTGGTGTCCAATCCCCACCACCAAAGCAATTGCCAGCTCTTACGGTTGCCACATTACATTTCGATTTATCAATAAATGATTTTCTATAACTGTGAACTAATAATTCACAACATGCCTTACTACCACTATAAACATCATCTCCTCCTAATTGGGAATTTTCATCAAAATATTTTCTAAATTTGTAATTTTGATAAACTTTATCTGTTGTAATTAATACAGCAGATTTAACATATTTATTCTGTTTGATTATTTCTAAAATATTTGTGGTGCCCAAAACGTTTGAATTAATCGTATCATAGGAATCTTTAAAACTTTGAATTACACTAGATTGTGCAGCTAAGTGAAAAATAATCTCAGGTTTACATTTGTTTACGGATTTTTCAAGTTTTTTAATATCACTTATATTATTTCTAAAATCGTTTTTTAAAATTTTGTTTAAATTTACACTTTTAAAAAAATTATTCTTACCAGTTGGGTTTAAAGCATAACCACTCACTTTACATCCCAAAATATTTAACAAAACACATAGCCATCCACCTTTAAAACCAGTATGGCCTGTTACTAAAACTTTTTTTCCTCGCCAGAATTTTTTACTAGGTAATTTCAATTTTTTGCAATTTTTTATTAAAGTGAGAGATATATAATATAGTCTACAATTTGTCTAAGATAATTTGAAATCTGTCACTTGCTTTAAAGTCATATTTATAAAAATAATCCTTTTCTAATAAGTTAGCTTTGAATTTGTGTTTTTTTGCTTTTAATAAATTTTGAAGTTTAACCCCATCACATGCGTATGGAAATTCATCATTTATATCATACTGAGGAATAAAACTTTTTTCATACATTCTTATTACATTATAACTCTTAATAGCGAGCTCTGTGCCCAATTGTGTATCTCCAAAAAGAATATATTCACTGATTTTAAATAGTTCATTTTTTGTCATCGTATTAATCAATTTAAATTTATGTATTAAATGCTTATTAAAATAATCAATGGTTTTTTTTTTCATATGTGGATGAGGTTCAACATAAATAATATATTGGTTTAACTTGCATTCATTGAGAATTTTAGCAATTCCTTTGTAATCTGTCTCACCTGTTAAAACTGTTATAACTTTGTTTCTACTTTTAATTTTTTGTTTAGGTTTTTTTTTTAAAACAAAATTCCTAATGTCTGATTTTAAGCAACCTGTAAAATAAAATTTTTGATTTTTGAAAAATTTTTTAAGCTCACGGTATTCCTTTTTACCCTTACAAATAAAAATATCAGGTTTTGGGGAAAAAAAGGTTGATTGATTGGATGAAAACTCTTTTTTTGAAAAATTCCAAAAAATATTTTGTTTTGTATAAATTGCATGATTCACATTAATAATATTTTTTATTTCACTTTTTTTTGCAAAATAATATTGCATTCTGGCTTCAGGATAAAAACAAAAATAAGTAATAAAATTTTTTGGTTTAATAATGTTTAAACATTTTTTAAGTGCTAGACCTTTTAATAGCTGATCTTGAATATTTCCAAAGAATGAAGAAATTAACTGCTCTTGCAATATCTTTCTACAATCCTTTTTTTTAATTATAAAAAAGTTTGATTTTTGAAGTATTTTTAATGTTTTAAGAAGAAGTGAAAATGTTTTAAAATAAATACTAATAATATCTTTAATATCATACTTAGAATTTAAAATTAAAAATTCAACGCATGTTTTATTAAGTTTTTTTTTTATTTGGAAAATGTTTTTTAATAAAAAAAATCCCTGGGGTAATTCAATGATATAGGCTTTTTCAGCTTTTTTATTTAAACTTGTTAGACCATATTGGCGATCCAGGTATTCATTTCTATGAGCTACAAAATTATTTATTAAAGTATAAAAACAATCCTTTTTCTTTTTAATATCAATGTTAAAATGATCTTTTAATATCAACCTTATCAAAATATTTGAAATAATTGCTGAAATAAACTTTTTGAGAAGAATTAGTGATAATTTTAAATAGCTTAGATTATTTTCCTGATTATTAACCTTACCATTAAGTTTATTATTTAATCTAACATACCATTTTGTATCTCTTCTATTATCTTTATTATGTAGATTGCTAATCCACCATAAAGAGAGATCATGAAATTTTATTTCTCTTGCAAATTCTTTTCTTAATGATGTTTTAGAAAGCCATTTTACGTAAGATTTTCTTGTGTAATCCCATTCTTTATACATTGAATAATTAAATCTTTGTGAAATTATAAAATTTATTTGTCAAAATTACCTTAACATTTATCTAAAATCATAAATTATGTTTTCAGGTTTTTCCCCCTTTAAAATTTTTTTTGCATTAATTGATGCTTTTGTTCTACATTCTTCATAAGAATTCACGGAGTAATAAGATACGTGAGGGTTTATCATTATTCTTGAAGAAATATCATTATTCTTAAGCCAAGAATTAATCAACTTATCTTTTTTTGGGGGTTCAAAAGGCAAAACATCAAGTGCAACGCAAAAAAGTTTATTAGATCTTAAATTTTCATAAATCAAATTAAGACTACTAATTATTTTGCCTCTCGCAGTATTAATTATAGATGCACCTTTTTTCATTTTCTTTATAAATCTTTTGTCCACCATATTTAAAGTTTTCTTGGTTAAGGGTGTATGAAATGAAATTATGTCAGATTTTGATATTAAACTATTAATATTAAAAACTCTTTTTCCAAATTTACAATTTTTCTTTAAATATGGGTCATAATAAATTGTTTTGAAACCGCACAAAAAACTTTTTTGTATAAATTTTGAACCAATATTTCCAGCTCCAATTACACCTACTGTAATTTTATTAGATCTTTTTATCTCTTTTATTGTTGTATTAAACTTCCATTGATTAAATTTTTTTCTAGCATCAAAGTTGTATTTAGCTGTACCTCTGGTTATCATTAATAAATATGCCAAAGCTGTATCTGAAACTTCATCAGATGCATAATCTGGTGTATTACAGACAATCAATTTTTTATTTTTAACACTCTCTTTGTCAATTTTATCAAAACCCACTCCATACCTCACTATACCTTTAAGATTTGGAAATTGTTCTAAGTAATTTTTATTGATTATCTGATTCCAAACTAACAGAACTTCTACATCTTTGCTTTTTTTACTTGAGTAATTTTTTCCAAGTATTTTTTTTTCAATATCCTGTTTTACAATATAATCAGTAATATAAACTTTAGGTATCATCTTATTTTATTTTTATTCTTAAACATCAGTTGAGCAAGTTTAAATTCTTGCATTGTATCAATATCAAAACCCTCAAAATTTGACGTCTCTAAATAATATGGATTTTTTGATATTACGTACCTATTTAGTTTAAATTGTTTAATTTGCATCATAAATAAAGCGCCTGTTATGGAATAAAGTTTTTTCAAATTTTGTGAATATGGATGCCATACTCCCCAAGCATAATTTAAAGGTATTTTTTCTTCTGTAACAATAAATCTTTTAAATTTTTCAACTGAAACCAAACCATCAAATTTTTTTTTATTTTTTTTATAAATTCTAATTGCTTTTTCATAACTGTCAAAAATTGGAGTTGTTGTATGACACCACATTAAAATAGTATTATCTTCTTCAGGTATTGAATTTGCAACCTCATTAATTACTTCACTCCAAGGAGTAACATTATTACAAAAATTCTTATCTCTTTCTAAATAAAAACATTTTCTTTTTTGTGCTATCTTTTCAATTTTTGTTGAATTTGAGGAAATATATATTTTTGAAATATCTTTACACTTTTTTAATTTATCAATTAATATATCAAGTAGAGATTTATTTCCGTTGAATTTTCTAATATTCTTAAGTTTTACTCTCTCTGAAATTTCTTTTACAGGAATAACAGCAACTATTTTCATATAAAATATTTACATATGGTTATTTAATTATTGACTTTATTGTTTTCTTTTTAGTTTATAAAGATTAATAATTAGAATAATAGAAAAAAAATTTGTATATAAAAATAAGTAATTTCATTAATAATATAAATATAATATGAGACCAGTCCCATACGGAAGACAATCTATAAATAAAGATGATATAAAAAATGTAGTAAAAACATTAAAAAAAAACCTTATAACCACTGGATCTGAAGTTACAAAGTTTGAAAAATTATTCTCAAAAAAAGTGGGATCTAAATACTCAGTTTCATGTTCTAGTGGCACTACGGGATTATTGCTTGCTTATTTAGCAATGGGCATAAAGAAAGATGATACTATTATAATGCCCTCGATTAACTTTATTGCCTCATTAAATATGGCTCATTTTATAAATGCAAAGATTTTTTTAACAGATGTAGATCCTCACACGGGACAGATGCGTCCAGAAGATTTAGTAGATTGTATTAAAATAAATAAAATAAAAAAAATACACACAATTGTGATAATGCATAATGGTGGATTTCCATCGGATATGGAGGGTTTTAGAAAATTACAAAAAAAATATAAATTTAAAATTATAGAAGATGCATGCCATGCACTGGGAGCAAAATACGGTTCTAAAAAAAATGATTTAGTAGGAAGTTGTAAGTTTAGTGAAACTTCTGTTTTTTCTTTTCATCCATTAAAAAGTATCACAACAGGAGAAGGTGGAATGGTAACTACTAACAACTTGAAAATTTATAAAAAACTTTTGATTTTAAGAAATCATGGAATGATAAGAAAAAAATCAAATTCGAAAATATATAATTGGAATTATAAAATAGTTTTGCCTGGATTTAATTTTAGGTTAACTGATTTTCAATGTTCTTTGGGTATAAATCAACTGAAAAGATTGGATAGATTTATCTTAAAAAGACAGGCAATCGCTAAAGAATATATTAATTTTTTTTTAAAACTAGAAAAGTATGTAAATTGTCCTAAAATTTCAGAAAATAAATTATCTTCATATCACTTATTTATATTAAACTTAAAAAAATTTAAAATAAGTAGAGATAAATTGATAACTAAATTATTCAATAAAAATATAATTTGCCAAGTACACTATATTCCAGTTTTTAATTTTCCCTATTACAGAAATATGTTTAAAAAAGATAATTTCAAAAATGCAAATAAATATTTTAATTCAAGCTTAAGTATTCCAATATATTACGATTTGAATAAAAAAGATATAAATTATATTTGTAATCAAATTAAAAAAATAATTATTTAACTTTATTAATAAAATTATATTTGAGTTTTAAATTTTTTAAATCATCAATATTATCTACATCAACTGCTTCACTACTTGAAATTTTAAAACACTTTTTTTTGCTCAAATGATATTTCTTCCAGGCATTTTTAGAGCCTATATAAAATTGACCAGCATCATGATAATATTCTCCAAAAGATTGAGTTTTTTTTAAAAAATTTTTTTTTGAAATATTATATTTAATAAAAAAATTTTTTTTAATCTTAAAAGCTCTTTGTATTGGGTGTGAATATTTAATTGCTGGAAAAACAATTTCATTTTTCTTTTTCAAAATTTTAAATGCGCTAATTAAATGTTTTTTTTTAAACAAGATTGCCATTGGATAAACACAACAAACATGGGTAAACTCTATCTTTTTTTCCAGAAAATTTATTGCATGTTTTATGGCAAAGTTACTAGGAGTATTATCTTTTGATAAATTATAAGGCCTATCAATTACAAAGTCATAGCCAGTTTTTACACCTAATTTTTTTATTTTTTTTGAGTCAGTGGTTAAAACAATATCTGTAAAAATACTCATTTTTTTTAAATTCCTAAATACGATTTTTAAAATGTGATTATTATTAACCTTAAGTAGATTTTTATTAGGTATTCTTTTGCTGTTACCTCTAGCTGGTATTATTGCAACTATTTTCATCAAGAAATGTTTAACTAGATTTCTAGCAAAATTACAACTATTAAGATAATAATTTGACTATTAATGAAATAAATAGCATTTCAACAATTTGTAACTGATTTTTTATAATTGAAATACGTATGAACTTAGTGACTTTTAATATTGATGATGAATTATTAGGTGGTCATTATCAAAAAATAATTAAAAAAAAAAAAATATTTTATTTAATCACTCATACCAGCAAAATAAATTTTTTCAAAATGAGAGTAAATACGAGGTCGCGGACCCATTTAACTATAATAATGACTTAAAAATAAGTAAAAAATTAAAATATATTGATAAAACATATAATTCCTTACTTATTAATTTATCAAAAAAATTAAATATTGCGCACAACAAAAATTTTGAAAAAAAATATTGGGAAATTATCATTGGGAAATGGTTAAAAACTTTTGTCTACCAAATGTATTTAAATTGGGAAACTTTGGACAAAATAGAAAAAAAATACAAAATTAGGTCTTTTAGTGAAATAATTTTAGACGATAGATTATTTGTACCAAATAATACATGGCATGCTCATATTTTAACTAAAAGTGGTATCCATAAATTTAATCTTTTTCATCACTGGATAATATCCAAAATGATAAGTTATAAAAAAAAGATAAAAAGAAATTATTTAGAATTAAATAAAAATTTAGATTTGAGAAAACAAATAATCAAACTAGATAAACCATTAAAATATCAAAATATTTTTTATAAAAGTATAGACAATAAAATTTTTTATTATTTATGGGATGTCCCAAAAATAATAAAATTAAAATTGATGAAGCAATTTAAATTTATCGATATAAAAATTAATGAAAAAAATTTAAAGCTTTCTAATTCAAATTACTTTAACAGGAATAGTCTTTTCATTAATGAAAGTAAAAAAAAAAATTTTCTATCTTTTTTAAAGAGTATTATTAAACATACATTTCCTAAAATTTTTTTAGAGGACTTCATAAATTTAGAAATAGCTTATAGAAAAGTAAAATGGCCAAGAAAACCAAAATATATTTTTACAACGTATCCTTACTATGATGAATTGTTTAAATTTTTTTGTGCTGAAAGTTTCAGATCTGGATCTAAGATAATAATCACTCAACATGGTTATGATAATATCTTTAAATATGATGACTGGTTTGTAAACAAAATATTTGATACTCAACTAAGCTGGGGGAAAAATAAAAAAAGAAAATTAAAAAACTTTATATTTACCAAAATTTATCAAGATAAGAAAAAAATTTATAAATTTAAAAAGAATAACAAAATTCTTTTAACATTATATTCTTTTAGCGAAATGGAAGATAGATTGCCTGATGGATATTTAGATAATTTTTCAATTAATAAGAATATTTTTTTATTAACCAAGAAATATTTAAATAGTTTGAAAAAGGAATTATTATATAAAAATGAAATTAAAGCTCTTCAACTAACTAGATATCCAATTCTTAAAAATTCCATAAAAAAAGAGTTTAAAAGAATTAAATTTATGGGCTTAGAAAAACCATTTAAAAATATAATATTCAATTACAATCTAAGTGTACATTTTTTTATTGGCACACCTTTCTTTGAATCAATGTATTTAAATAGACCTACTATAGTTATATTTGAAAAGAAAATTCATTTAAGATTCGACAAGAAATTTAAATATTTTTTAAAAAAATTTAAGGAAAATCAAATTTGTTTCGATAATCCTAAAGATGCAGCTAATTTTATAAATAAGAATTATGAAGTTTTAGAAGATTGGTGGAATTTACCAAAAAACCAAAAATTAATTGATGAATTTTGTGATTACTTTTGTAGAAGATCAAATAACCTCCAAAAAGAATTTAACTACATCATTAAAAATTAGTTTTTGGTAAGTTGTTTTATTAACTTACTTATTTTAATATCTTCTTTGAAAATATCTCTAACTATTTTTTTTGCTTCTACTGGATTTTCTTTGAATGCAAGTCTTAAAAGATCCATCCAGTTTTTATTATTTTTAGATCGAGTGTTTTGAATTCTGTTAATTATTTTTGAATAATAATTGTAATTCTTTTTCTTGCTCATTATAGTAAGTTAATCTAAATTAGTTATAATTTAAAGATCCAAAGTGTTTATCAAAATAAATAAAAAAACATCAATAAATAGAAGACCTTTAATTATTGCTGAAATATCAGGAAATCACAAAGGATCAAAAAATTATTTTTGGATCATATTCGCGAA
>MDSZ01208221.1_pt1 | contig 14384 bp, 9 predicted proteins | sample 811201 | NCBI WGS metagenome assembly MDSZ01 (sample SAMN05326647, study PRJNA326480) | marine metagenome | isolation source: seawater | place: Indian Ocean: North | collected 2010
ATGAGCTGTAAACCGTTCCCAAAACCGGCCAGACTGCGCGGAAGATACTCATCCGGCACATCATATTCGACCCTTTTTGGGTTCGCTGACAATAATAAATTTACACTGAGATTATCATAAGTAATACCCCATCTGAAAAAGTGGAACATTCGCTCACTTGTCCAGTCTATATAAGTGATGGCCATAAGCTGATGTAAAATACCCAGAGGCATACTTGCCATGAAAAAACTGTATGTTTGGTCATCAGTATCAGAATTATTCTGCGACGAACGGATATACATGGATTCGCTCATGATGAGGATACCGGTGAATAGAGGGATTGTAAAATCACCGCCCAGAGTGGCCAGAGCATACCGGTTATAACCGGAAAAATTATCATTGTCAGAAAAAAGTGTCGCCCCTTCAAACCAAAAACCTATAAAACCATCATAACGGTAATCCAAGGCGGCCCGTTTGTGGGGGCCGGGCATGACCACAGGGAAAAGCCCCACTTGCTGAGGACTTATTAACGGATCTTGGTGGAAGGTCATGCCCCACTCGCCTGAGGTGGTGGACAGTTCCATCCGTCCACCATAAGAGAGGGTGTCCTTTTCACTGTTAATAATCCAGCTCCAGAGTGCCACCGATCTAGAAGGGAATAGTCTCAGCCTGAACGCTTCCACTCCATCGGTCTGGCCCGTGGGATCCCGAAGATCGATGGTGTCAAACCAAGACGTGGGCCGCAGGAACTGGGCCGGGCCAAATGCAATCTTCTGCAGACCAAGACGGGCCTCCACCCGCTGAGTTGAATATCTTATCCACCCACGATAAGGCTTTTCAGCACGGGCCAGGAGAGCCTCCCCCGAGTAAGCCCTGCTGACGCGATAAGCCCATTCCATATCCAGTAGCCGTTCATCATTCAAGGGGCGATAGAAAGAGATTGTCGGAATGTAACCTAGTTGGGTCTCAACAGAAGAACGTCCCTCCGCCGGATCATCGCCAAGTATGCCACCGCCCCATAATTGGCCTTTAAGATCTATGGACTGAGACAATGCCAAAGAAGGTAGAGTAATAATCATGGTTAAAATGGCAGCGGTGTTAATTGATTTAATCAATTTTATTCAACTTCCCCTTAGGCAATAATAATTCTCAGTTGGGAATCATCGTCCGAAGATCTGACGCAGGTCTAGTCGCATCATTCGGGCACTTTCATGACTGGGATCTAAAACTACCGCTTTCTCTACAGATGCCAAAGCTTTCTCACCCAACTGTAGCTTCAGGTAAGCCCTCGCCAGATAAAAATGTGCCAGCGCAATGGAGGGATCCAGCTCCACAGCCTGCTCATAATGATACCGGGCCTTTTTATAATCACCCTTGCCGTAATAGACATTCCCCATATTGAACTGACCCAATGAATAATGAGGATTAATATCAACAGATTTTTCATAGGCCTCAGCCGCCTCATCCCTTTTCTCCTGATCCCAGAGAAGATTTCCGTAGTTAACCCAGAGCGTCCAGCTCATGGGGTCTTCTTTCAAAGCCAGCTTGAATGTCTGTATTGCCTTACGGTTGTCGCCATTTTGCTGGAAAGCAAGAGCCAACATTTGTAGCGTAACACCATCATCAGGTTTTAATTCCAAAGATTTTTGGTAAGCCGCCACGGAATTCCCAAACTTCCTGCCACCCCGGTAACTGCCAGAATGAGGGTTGGATAAATCACCAAAAAATGCAAGGGAGAGGGCCCATCGGTCACGGACCTTATTTTCGTCTGGCCCCAACTTTGAAATTTGATCTTCCAGGAATCTCCTTGTCTTTTCATCCGACCCCTTGATTAGATGAATAGATGCCAAAGAGAGGGCCTTTACATCCAGATCAGGTGATGAGGTTAATGATTTTAGTTTACTCATGACTTCAGGCGGAACAGTATTCATATCAGGTTTCAACTGATTTTCAAAGATATGGGAAAGAGCGGCGAATGTCATGGCAGGTGGCTCTTCCGTTGAACCCACAAGATCAGCAGATAGTGACGGTATTGTCATATTGATATTTTTCATCAGTTCCGTCACCAACCGCTTGTGAGGCTTAACTTCCCCATACCACCTGTCCACAGTTTGCTGAAGGGCTGACACTCCCATCTCATCATGACACTGGGAACAGGCGTTCTCCAATCCCAATAAATCATCAAAAACGGGCCTTGGAATACTTATAGTATGATCAGAGCGTGCATAACGAAGCCGCTTACCGATAGCATTTTGCTGCAGATACGGCATATGACAGGATGTGCACCGGCTCCCTTCCGATGTTTCCTGGTGGAAAGTGTGGGCCTCAATCTTCACTGCTTTTGAGGCGTGGCAGGCGGTGCACTGACCATTGTCAAATCTCCCCTGAAGCTCCCCACCGTTGATATCTCTGTATGAGAGTGAATGAGGGCTATGACAGTCGCCGCAGGCCATGGAGCCGTTGAGGTAACAGTCACTGAAGATGTGGTTCTGCTGATAACCGAAGGCACGGATACGACCGTCCGGATGGTACCGCGTTTGCCCAAGTACGGGAAGCTTCAGTGAATAGTGTGCCTCCAAATCTTCACCTGGAAGATAGCCTGTGGAGATTTGATCTTTTAAAGCATGACACTGAAAACAGACGTTCAGCGCTTCATCCTTCGAAAGTGTCGACAAGCTCGTTAAACCAATGTCATTACGGGATTTCCAATCCGATTTTCGTGTGATATCCACATGGCGCCGGCCAGGGCCGTGACACGATTCACAGTTGATGTCAAGCCCCATAAAACGGGTCTCATATTTCTTCTTAGCGTAATCGAACGTCAGCTCGATCTGGCTTCCGTGACACTGCTGGCAACTTTGGGACTGCGCCTTCGTACCCAGGGGGCGATTCGGTGGCCACTCACTGAGACTCAGCATGGAAAGATCTTTTGATATGGGGACCCACCCTTGCCCAGTGGACGTTTCACTGAACCAGACGCTGTCGCCACGGTGGAAATCGAAGGGAACCAGTCGCATGGTCCCATCAGAAAACCGCGAAAAGTAGGTCTGAGTACCACCTCCTACCATATGGCCCTTCCCTACCACACCGTCCACCTTAATATCCTTCTTTTCTCCCAGCCACTCCACAATGAACCTGTAATCTCCCTTTCCGTCGCGGACCGGTGTTACTGTAGCATCAGCATAGTGCCGCGGTTGTCCGTCAAATCGTCCGATGACCAATTCCTCCGAAGGCGTACCTCCTGCCTGCCCATGGGTCGATTGGCGCCATTCATCATATATAGCCTCATGGCATTCACCACACACTTTCGAGCCTACAAAATCCTCGAACTCAATCTGGGTACTCTCTGTCGCCTTAACGGGGGGGAAAGGGCGGTATGCTTGTGACAAGGCAAGATCAAAAAGAAGGAAAATAATGAATGTAGACCGGAAGAGCTGACTCACTGTGACTCCGACCACTTCGGTCCCTCACATTGACAAAACTTTCTTATCTCCTCAACCAGACTTTGCATATCATGAGGCGAAAGCGTCTCTCCCCATGGCGGCATGAAGTGATGTCTGTTCAAAACAGCCCCGCCAGCGTGGATACCGTCATACAACGTGTCATTCGGCCGCTCACTCATAAGAACTGGGTCGGAATGGGAAATGGGTGTCTTGGGAAGATAACGCGCATTGAAGCCGTCACCGCTTCCGTTGAGGCCGTGACAGACGGAGCAGAATTCCCGGTATACACTTCCCTTGGGATTATAGGGTTCGTGATCAATAAGAGAGAGATAAGAAAGGTTTTCGGACTGGGATACTGCACCTTTGAGATAGTTCCCCATGAGTCTCGCTGTCTCCGATGGCAACGGTACTTTCGGCATAATCGATTCAGGAACCAGCATCCTGGGATTGAGGATCATCATATCAACAAATGGTGCCTTTAAGCGACTAGCAGCGTTGGTAAGATCGGGACCAATCTTGCCGCCCAAGCCGCCCAATCGATGACAACCGAGGCATGACAGCTTCTCCTGCAAGAGTGACTCCGCTTTTTGTTGAGAAAATGCTGAAAGATTATCTGGAGTACCTGATGAGCCTCCACTTCCCTTTTTCACAAAATGTTCTGTTAATACTTCTACTTCATCATCGGTAAGCCTGTAATCGGGCATGCGACTGCCGGATCCCGGGAAATAACCGAACGGCCGCACAGCATGGGGCTCTGACAGATATCCGATCAGCCAACCCCGCTGGACCCGCTGTGATTCAATCGACAGATCGGGACCGTTACGTTCAAACCACGGCTCCAAGCCATCAAGTGTATGGCATGCCTGGCAGTTCTGAGACTGAACAATAGTGCGACCGGTTTCAGCAGTTACTTCTGCATATTGGCGGCGGATGGCGGAAAATTGCTTTTCCCTATTTTCAGCCTCACCTGAAGTAAGTGTCATAAAATAATCGACAACAGCATCAATCCGAACAGATGCATCGGGAGTGACAGGTTTGTAATCCCCGGTGGTTGCATTGACCTGATAGAAGTAACTGGGCATGGCCGTATCGTCGCCATCAAAAAGCCGGGGTGCTACCAAGTACTGTTTGAGCCAGTCCCTGTTTAGTCTCATGCCGGCATCGGTAAGATCGGTGGAACTGTTTTGACCTTTTCCATTGAGACCATGGCAGCGTGTGCACTCAAGCTCCCCCTCAATGAGCCGCTCGGCCTCCAGCTTAACATTGGAAACTGAACCTTTCGGTAGAACAGCCAGGTTTACACTTTTCTTCTGCTCCATAAGAAAAAGTGTTACAGCTAAAGCTTCCCTTTCATCAAAATGAAATCCCGGCATGCGCGCCGCTCCGACATTGTACCGGACACGTTTTGGACTCTGAAGAAATGTGTAGATATATGCCGGTCGGTACCTCAGTCCCGCATGACTCAGGTCCGGGGCCATCTCTCTTATATCTGGATTTTGCCTCACACCAAGATGGCAATTCCCACAGGCCAAGGATGTCAAGAGGCTGTCGGCAATGCTCGTCTGCGCTGAGATAGCGGTCATACAGCAAAGTAACTGGAAAAAGAATATGTTCTTTATCCAACTCATTCGATTCCTGTCACGGTTAAAGAACATAAAAATTAGAGCGGACTATGGCCGAGATCAAGACTCAGGCCTGTGGGAAATATTGAATTGTATGGATGACGACTTGGTGTCTTTTGATACATATGTAATTCATCCGACCACTTCTTTGTAAATCCTATAGTTATTCTGTCCCATCACTTTTTCAAGTTTGCGTTCGGAAAGACCTCTTTTTTTAAGACCATCCCAAATCACTTCCATGCGCCGGGGGCCGTTAAGTTCATCCATGAAAAGCGGCCAGTGGCTTGCATCGAAATTGTCGCCTTCTTCCCGTTTTAGTTCTGCGATATATTCATCAGACATTTCTATTACACGGTGATCACGATCACTGCCAATGCTTACATGGTCAATGCCGGCGACTTTAATAGCATGTTCAATATGGTTTAGATAATGTTCAAAAGCTCCTTTCCTAATATTCGTCACAAACGGTCTAATCTGGCATATGCCAATTACACCACCCTTCTTTGCAACAAGCCTCATATTTTTATCCGTGGTGTTTCTGGCATTTTTATACACCGCCTCACAGGCTGTATGAGAGACGATGACCGGTACTTTAGAAGCGTCAACCGCGTCGGCCATAGTTTGCATGTTGGCGTGAGAGAGGTCAATCAACATACCAGCTTCATTCATTTTTTCAACAAGCTCAAGTCCGAAATTGGTCAAGCCGGCGCCGGTCCTTTCTTTACATCCAGCACCAGCCCAATTCTGATAATTGTAGGTTATTTGGGTTGAACGAACACCTAGTCCATAAAACATGTCGACCAAGTCCAAGTCACGGCCAAACTGTGTAGAATTTTGGAACAGATAGAATATGGCAAGTTTGCCTTTTTTACGGGACTTATCAATATCTGATACCTGGATCGCTTTCATGTACAGATCGGGGTGTTTTTCAATAAGACGATCATAATGTAAGATTCCATCTTTCGCCGCTTCAAAAGCTTCATGTTCAAAAGTTTTAGGATCACAGAGTGTGACAGTTATGGCATTTAGACCGCTATCCAAGATTTCCTTGACCAATTTTCGCGGATAGACATCACGGATTTCTCCCATGGCATCAAAAACCAAAGATTTTTGGGTAGGGGTGTCTTGATATTTTGTAGACCCCAAAAGGCCAGTTCCCAAAGCCGAGTAGCCTATAGCAGCGGATGCTATCTTGATAAAATCTCTGCGGTACATTTTCATATTTAACCTCCTTAGAAGCTTGTTGGAATATGCTCTAGTTCAATTTACTGTTTGATAAAATTACAGACACTGAGTTCAATCTGTTATTTTTTACTGTCACAATCCACAATTGATAAAATTATAACGAAACTTCATTATATAGATTCTTCGGTGAACCACCATTAATTGAACACCTTTGCCGTTGTTATCACGGCAATTAAATTCTGTCCCTTCTATGAAACTCCACTGGCAAATTTTTATCGCTATGGCGCTGGGAGCCGTTTTTGCTCTGGTCTTGGGCGAAAAAGCGCTCATTGCCGCACCGTTGGGAACGATCTTTATGCGGCTTCTCAAGATGATCATCGTGCCGCTCATTCTAACCTCAATCACCTCTGGCGTGGCGGGACTGGGCGATCCCAAAACATTAGGGAGGGTAGGAGTAAAAACGTTCGGTTACTATTTATTGAGTTCCATGCTCGCCATTCTTATCGGCCTCGTCCTCACCAACATCATTCAGCCCGGTGTCGGTGCCAAAGTCCCCGATACGGTGGAAGAGTTCGACCCATCCCAACTCCAACAACCAGATGCGTTGGGAAACATTTTTATTAGAATGATCCCCACAAACCCTGTGAAAGCCGCGGCTGAGGGAGACATTCTGGGTGTGATTTTCTTTTCAATAATATTCGGTTTTGCTATTACTCAACTCAAGGGCAAGCCGCATGATTTCCTGGTGAATCTTTTCGATAACAGTTTCCAAGCCATGATGAAGTTGACCCACGCCATCATCAGGTTGGCACCCATCGGCGTCTTTGGCTTGATTTCAAATGCCGTTGCCACAGCTGGTTTTGAACTTTTCAAGGCTGTAGGAATGTATATGATTACCATCGCTTCAGGCCTGACGATTCACTTCGCAATCGTCCTTCCTCTATTGCTTTTTCTCTTCACAGGTGAAAGTCCTATGAAGCACGGTCGTGCAATGATGTCTGCCATGGCTACAGCATTTTCCACCAGTTCATCAGGAGCAACACTTCCTGTAACAATGGACTGCATAGAGAATAATGTTGGTGTCTCAAATAAAGTCACCAGTTTTGTCCTCCCCTTAGGAGCCACTATAAATATGGATGGAACTGCCCTCTACGAATGTGCCGGCGTTCTCTTCATCACGCAGGCAATTCCGGGCATTGATCTTCCCTTTTCTGCTCAATTGGTAGTAGTTATTACCGCCTTTTTAGCTTCAGTGGGCGCTGCGGCCGTTCCCTCAGCCGGACTGGTTATGATCTTCATCGTTCTCAATGCGGTGGGGCTCGGAGACCATCCAACTGCCGCACTCCTTGTGGGAACCATGCTCGCTGTTGACAGACCCCTGGATATGTTTCGCACCGTAGTGAATGTAACCAGTGATAGTATTGGTACTGTTGTAGTTGCCAAATCTGAAGGGGAAACAGACCTTTACAAAGCTATATAAAATCTTCTCGCCCTTTCCAAGTCCTCGAACATAGTAGCCCCAATAAAAACTGATTGACTTTCTTATCAGTTTTCTCCACTTTCCAACTCCATTTATTTCGTGGGGTTAAATAAGAATAAGGAGTTTAGTATGAATCTGTCCGTTCGTTCTATTGTTACCATTACTATCACTTTTTTGATGTGCTCCGGAGCCACTGTGCTGATAGGAGAGAATTATGATGAATCCCTCTATAAAGCACTGAAATACAGGAATATCGGTCCTTTCCGGGGAGGTCGATCGGCGGCTGTTGCTGGTATTCCTGGAAATGATAGGGTCGCCTATTTCGGCGGAACTGGCGGTGGCGTTTGGGAAACAAAAAGTGGTGGCTCTAACTGGAAGAATATTTCTGACGATTTTTTCGGCGGTTCCATTGGGGCTGTGGCTGTCAGTGAGTGGGATCCCAATGTTATTTATGTGGGCGGCGGTGAGGTAACCGTTAGAGGGAATGTTTCACACGGCGATGGTGTCTGGAAATCCACCGATGCAGGGAAAACCTGGAAACATATGGGTCTAAAAGACAGCCGGAGAATTCCCCGAATCAGAATTCACCCCCGCAATCCGGACCTGGTTTATGTTTCGGCCCTGGGGCATCTTTTCGGACCCAACAAAGAAAGAGGTGTTTTCAGAAGTAAAAATGGTGGGAAAACCTGGGAAAAAGTTTTGTACGTCAGCGATGAGGTTGGCGCTTGTGATCTTGTTCTTGATCCCAACAATCCACGAATCATCTATGCCTCCATGTGGCGGATAAAGCGGACTCCTTACAGCTTGTCAAGTGGCGGTGAAGGATCAGGGCTTTGGAAATCTACTGATGGAGGAGATACCTGGACTGAGGTCACCAGAAATGAAGGTCTGCCAGAAGGTAATGTGGGAATTATCGGTGTGGCAATTTCTCCTTTAAACTCGGAACGAATCTGGGCCCTCATCGAAAATAGAGAGGGGGGACTTTTTCGTTCTGATGATGGCGGTGAAACTTGGACAAAAACAACTTCCGACAATAACCTAAGGCAGCGGGCCTGGTACTACACTCGAATATATGCCGATACTCAAAGCGAGGATGTTCTTTATGTGCTGAATGTTCAGTTCTGGCGTTCTAAAGATGGAGGTAAAACATTCAATTCAATTCGTACCCCCCACGGTGACCATCATGATCTGTGGGTTGATCCCCTGGATGCCCAGCATCTCATTATTGCCGATGACGGCGGCGGTCAAATCTCCTTTGATGCTGGTGCCACCTGGAGCACATACCACAACCAACCCACGGCCCAGTTTTATCGTGTCGATGTAGATAATCAATTCCCCTACAGGGTTTATGCCGGTCAGCAGGACAACAGTACCGTTTCTATCGCCTCCAGAACCATGGGAGGTGGAATTACAGAACGGGACTATTACTCCGTTGGTGGTGGTGAAAGCGCCCACGTGGCACCCCACCCGGAAAATGCCAATATTGTTTATGCCGGTTCTTACAGCGGTTATCTGACCCGATATAACCATGTCACTGGAGAGCGGCGCAATATTACTGTTTTCCCCGATAATCCTATGGGCCATGGTGTAAAGGATATGAAATACCGCTTTCAATGGAACTTTCCCATTGAATTTGATCCTCACGATCCAAACACGCTTTATGTTGGCTCACAGCACCTCCACAAAACCACAAACGAGGGACAATCTTGGAAGGTGATAAGTCCCGATCTAACCACCAATACAGTCTCAATGCAGGATCAGTCCGGTGGCCCCATTACCAAGGATGACACAGGTGTGGAATATTACTGCACCATCTTTGTTATTACTCCTTCAACTCATGAAAAAGGGGTCATCTGGATTGGTACGGATGATGGCAAAGTACACATTACTCGGGACGGAGGGAAAACCTGGAAAGATGTTACACCAGGCAATATGCCGGAATGGAGTATGGTAAACAGTATTGACCAGTCACCTCATGATCCTTCTACAGCTTATATGGCTGCAACCCGGTATAAGCTGGATGACTTCAAACCGTACCTATACAAAACAACCAATTACGGGAAATCGTGGAAGCTCATCACCACCGGGATTTCAAAAGACGCTTATACCCGCGTTGTACGGGAAGACCCGACCAGGAAAGGGCTTCTCTATACAGGAACTGAAACAGGAATGTATATTTCCTTTGATGATGGGAAAAACTGGAAGCCGTTTCAACTGAACCTCCCCGTTGTTCCTGTTACAGACTTGCTGGTGAAGGAAAAGGACCTAGTAGTGGCAACTCAGGGTAGAGCTTTCTGGATTTTGGACGACCTCACTCCCTTATATCAGCTTTCCGGTAAAGTTTCCGGCGCCAAGGCACACCTTTTTGGTCCCAGGGATACCTACCGCCTGCCTGGCGGCGGCGGCTGGGGCGGTCCAAGTCCTAACTCCGGTTCTAATCCTCCCAATGGTGTTATGACTTTTTACAACCTGTCCGAAGAACTGGATGAAGATGGTGAGTTCACGCTCGAATATCTGGAATCAGATGGTGATGTAATCAAAACTTTCACTAACAAGAAAGATAAAAAGAGTTCTGAACCTACAGCCGAAACTAAAAAAGGGATGAACCGTTTCGTTTGGAATATGCGTTATCCAGACGCAAAAAAGGTCCCCGGTGCTGTTATGTGGGGCGGAACCCATATCGGCCCTAAAGCTGTGCCGGGAGAATACCAAGTAAGGATGACTGTAAACGGAAAATCTCAGACCCAATCTTTCAACATCTTGAAAGATCCGAGGATTTCCACAACACAGGCCGATTTCCAAGCTCAGTTTGATCTTTTAATGAACATCCGGGACAGGACATCTGAGATCAATCAAAAAGTCATCACCATTCGGAGTATTAAATCTCAGGTGAAAACTCTGGCTGATCTAATGGAAAAATCTGGTTTTGAGAATGAAAATATTGCTACGGCAGGAAAAGAACTCTCAAAAAAGTTGTCAACAATTGAGGAAGAACTGATCCAGGTAAAATCTAAATCGAGACAGGATCCTTTGAACTATCCTATTAAACTTGATAACAAGATTGCTGCCTTGGTTGGCGTTGTTTCAAGTATTGACGCCAAACCAACCGCACAGTCTCATCAGGTCTTGGGTGACCTTGTGGCCCAGGCCGAGAGTCATTACTCCCAACTGGACCAAGTGTTTAATAATGACCTGTTGCAATTCAATGAAATGGTAAGTAAAGCGGGAATCCCGGCGGTGATGATCGGTTCCGAGGACCCCGAATTAATCTGGCCTAAAGAGAGATAGATAACCCGGCATTACTATTTATTAGTTGAAGGATCCCGCGACTTACAGTTTGCGGGATCCTTTAGTAAGTAGGAAGAGTGGGCTCTATCTGGAGGGTCCACGCGTGAATTCCGCCCACCATACTTTTTACATTCAAGAATCCTTGGTTGAGCAAATATACAGCAACAGCGGCCGAACGTACTCCCTTATGGCAGTAGACAACCATAGGTTTTTCCTTATCAAAATTTGAAAGTTTGGAGGGCACTTCCTCCATTGTTACAAAATGTGATCCATCAATGGTAACCAAATCACTTTCCCATTTCTCACGAATGTCCAACAAAGTAAACGGATCCCCCCTTTCCAGCATAGCATGAACTTTTGTTACAGTGATTTCAGGAACATTCACGGCACTGAGTCTCCATAGCAAAAATATGGTAAATTGATCTCAATGAGAAACCTGAAATATCTTGGTCCAGCGGCCATTGCGTGCGCGGCGGTACTATGGAGTTTTGACGGTCTGTTACGTCAGTATCTATCGGAAATCCCCTCTCTTATGGTGGTCCTGCTTGAACATTTTTTCGGGGCTGTGTTACTTACTCCCCTTCTCCTTAAAAGCTGGAAAGAAGTGAAAACACTCCCCAACCGTGCTTGGGTTTCCGTTCTCTGGGTTTCACTTTTTGGAGGCCTTCTTGGCACTTTTTTCTATACAAAAGCACTGAGTTACGTGAATTACATCGATCTTTCCGTGGTCGTATTACTGCAAAAATTCCAGCCCTTCTTTGCTATCGGGCTCGCTGCTGTTTTGCTTAGAGAACCGTTGACAAAAAACTATCTTATCTGTGCCGTAGCTGCTATCGTAGGAGGTTATCTTGTAACTTTTCAGAACGGCTTGCCTGTACTGGCGATGGATGACAAAACAGTTATCGCAGGACTCATGGCACTCTGTGCCGCTTTTGCCTGGGGAAGTTCCACAGTGCTGGGAAAGCACGCTTTGAAGCATCTTTCCTTTTTTTCACTGACCGGACTCAGACTCTGGATAACCACCTTTATAACGGTTGTTGTTATACTTTTTATGGGCAACTCTCCAATCAACTTCAGTTTGAGCAAAACTGAATGGCTTACTATTTTGACCATCGTGCTGTCCACAGGAACAGTTGCCCTGTTTATTTATTATTACGGATTAAAGCACGTTCTCGCAACACATGCCACCATTTATGAACTGTTCTGGCCACTGTCAGCAATGCTAATTGATCTGTTCATCCGGGAAAGGACACTCATGCCGGGGCAGTTTATGGGAGCACTGTTGCTTGTAGGTGCTTCAATCTTTCTCTCCCGCCAACAGAAAAACAGTTCTTCATGACCGATCAGGGGTTTGGTCTCAGGGATCATAAGCATAATCTCATTTATAACGCTATACATGAAGGGTTTTGGGGATTCGGAATTGCTTTTCATTCTACTTATGCCGTGGTTCCACTTTTTCTCAAACTGCTAGACGCACCTCCGATTATTATAGGCTCAGCTGCTGGTGTATTTACCGCCTGTGCTGCAATACCTCAGCTCACCATGGCCTTCATTGGTCAACGGATTCAAAACATAAAAAAAGGGATTGTTTTGGCTCACTCCATTATGATTCCACCCATATTATTGGCAGGCTTTATTTTCGGTATTCTTGCCCCTACTGGCCCCAACGTCTGGGCTATTTACTTTGGATGTTTCGTGTTATTCTCGCTTGGGGTTGGAGTAGTGTTCCCTATCTGGGCCGATTTCCTTGAGTTTGTTCATCTGTCAGAACGGAGGGGTGAATTCTTCGGCATCTCTTTTGCTATAACTAATGGTGCAGGATTCCTTGGCGGGTTTGCTGTAAAAAAACTGTTAGAATCGGTACCCTTCCCCTCCAATTTTGGATACGGTTTCCTGATATATTCTGTCTGTATCATGGCGGCAGTGGTCCTCTTTGTGGGCTACCGGCTCAAACCAAAAAAAAACAAGAAACCCAACCGGGATTTCAGACTGTTCCGTAATCAATTGCAATTTGTGCTCAAAACAGACGGCAACTACAGACGCTATCTCTTCAGCCGCATCTTACTGGCAGCAAACTATCCGGCCATATCACTCTACGCTGTGTATGCCCATGAGAAGCTTCAATTCGATGTGAGTGAAGCTGGAATTTTTACAGCCATAACTGTTTTGCTTTCAGGGTTGTCCAGTTTCATCATGGGAAAGATCGGTGACAAATTGGGACATAAACATGCGATGGTGTTTGTATTCATCGGTTTCCTCGCAGCTCTGGTTACAGCACTGAATGCAAAAACGATGATGCATACTTATCTCATATTCGTCTTCCTTGGTATAGGGCAAGGGGGTTTTCTCACAACTGCCATGAGTCTCATTTTCGAATTCGCCGGTGATGAAGGCGACAAGAAAATTTACTTTGCACTGACAGACAGTCTCACAGCACCGTTCGTCGTCATATTTATCATTCTGTCCGGGATTTTCATTCCCAGTCACGGAATTGCAACAGTCCTTGTAGGTCTTGGCTTCTTCATTCTCTTAGGCATTTTGTCACTAGCATTTTTTACTAAAGAACCAAAAACCGCAAGAACTGAATTTGCTCCACCAGAAATGGTCATGTAGCATTCATAATTTTGTTTGTTCTTAGTCTTCGTCGTCTTCTAAATTCCCGTAGTTCCAAGTCATCATATGATAAAACGTTATAGAAATTTTTTCTTTGTAATTCTTTGCCTATTTGCATTTGGTTGCAAAGACGAACCTCAGCGCCATTTCAATCTGGGAAACTGGTATTACCAGAAAGGGTTGATAGATGACGCTATCCTGGAATACCGTGAAGCGATCCGCCTCTATCCTATTGAAGTACGCATGATGAAACGCGATGAGTTGGATATGGCTGCCAAAACACACTACAATCTCGCCATAGCCTATTCCAAAAAAGGGTGGTACGACTACGCTCTGAAGGAAGCTGAAACAACGTTTGATATGTGGCCTACAAAAGAAAACTATGAAATGGTGGAACTTCTCAAAAAGCGCCGGGGCCTGGAAAGACTCAATATAGAAACGGAAACTTAAGCCGCTTCCTTCCCAGCAACTTCCAATCCAATAATTTCAACAACTTTTCCGGAAAGCCATGGTGCGCCAAGGCTGATCCAGATTCCGATAGTCGCTAAGGTAATAAACAGAGTCCCTTCTCCATCGGCAGCCAGTGGCGATGCAATACGATAGATTCCGTAGAGTCCGGAGGCACCGATTATTACCACCACTGCCCCTGCAATCGTGGAGCGGGAAAAGGGTGGAATATTCAAATTGCCTGCGGCGGTGGCACCGGCCACCAACCCGAACAGAGCACCCATAACTATTCCGGAATAAGTAACCGAAAAGAAAAGACCAAACCAG
>MDSZ01038122.1_pt1 | contig 14383 bp, 7 predicted proteins | sample 811201 | NCBI WGS metagenome assembly MDSZ01 (sample SAMN05326647, study PRJNA326480) | marine metagenome | isolation source: seawater | place: Indian Ocean: North | collected 2010
GTTGTGGATCAGCAAAATTAGGATCTAATATTCCTGGATTATCTAATGAACTTTCTCTAATCGAGCCTGACCCTATTTTAAAGATAGGAGATTCTGTTTCTGCTTCTTTACCTAATCTATAGATAGCTTCTTGATCTCTACCTTTCTCTATATTTTCAGCAAAAGATCTTCTTGTTGAGTTAAGCGCAACTCCTTCATCATAAGAAAGTCTTGCTAATGTAGCTGCCTGATGAATTTCTACAGCCATTCGATTATATAACTGCCATTGTTGATTTGCTCTCCTGAAAGTTCTACGAGCATTTGTTAATCGACTTGCTCTTTCTTCAGGAGTTAATTTTTTTCTTCCACGTATTCCAAGTGTTCCTTCTGCTTGTTTAATTCCAGCTTCTACATATCCTCCTGTTGCTTGAAGTAATGGAAGGGTTGCAGATTTTAAAGCACCACCCAGTGCCATTGTAGCCATTGTTGTTGGCGACCATAAAAGACTTGCTCCATAAATATCAAGAAGTAAATCTCTTGTTAATGTGTATGGATTAGCCTTTGCAAGTCTGCTTGCATAATCAACAGTCTTGCCAAATTCTTTATCTTTATAATCTATAAATCCTCGTGTTAATTCATCTAAAAATTCTTCTACATCTGGAGTAATATTTCCTGTTTCTATTGCTTCTTGTATTTCAGGTTTTACATTTTGTCCTAGCAAACCTTTTTCTTTTATACTTCTTTCTACATAATCAAGAACATCTACTTTAAATTCTGCCCCACCTGATCTAGGTGCATTAGAACCTACTATTTCATTAGCAATATCAGGATTGAAAATTGCTATTTTATTATCTACTCGAATACCATCATAGCCTTGTTTATCAAGCCATGATGCAAGAGCTAATTGTTGATCGATAGATAACTTTTTACCTTTTAATAAACCTATTCCAGAATCTTCTAATAATTCATTTATAGATTTACCTGTTAATGGTAAGTCGAGAATAGTAACATTAGCTGGAATAGAACCAGCAACTAAATGCTTCCCAGGACTATTAATAGCATCAGCATTTAAATCAGAACTTAAATCAAAATAAACAGCATCTCCAACTAATGTATCTTTACTAGCTTTTGTAATTTGAAATCCATTGCTAAGTATTTTATTTGCTGTCTTTTTATCTGTCGTATATTGAACTGTTGTTCTTGGTGGTATTAAAGCTTCTGCATCATAGAAGGTAGGAGCCTTCATTTGTCGAGAGGCTAGTCTTTGTGCATCTCCTCTACCTAGATTTTGAAATACTTCAGCACCTCTTGTAAATTCTGATATTGAAGCAAATAACTGTTTAGCTAAACTTTCTAAATCTGAGACATCACTTATTTTTCTGTTCTGCCAATTAACGGCAAGCGTTGCTGTTTGAGTAGCTTGAAGTCGAAGTGTTGTATCAAGAGCCATCATATAAGAAATGGTTCTTTGATTTTGTTCGTTGATTTTACGAAGAGGGCCAAGTGCAGGAAGGATTTTATCTATATCACCTTTTGTCATTCCATTCTGTCTCATGCTTCTATAAACCATCTTTTGCATTACTGGGAAATCCAAAGTTGGAATACCAGTAGTTGATTCTTTTCCTAATTTTTCAAAAACATCACTGAGTCCTTTTAATCCAATAACTAATTCTTCACTTGGTCTTTCTGCATATTGTGTTTTACCACTTCTACTAACTAATCTACGGATTTCATTAGGCATTAATTCATCAAGAGTTACCTTCCCTAGTCTTAAATCATCTGATCGCTGAAGAATTGCATCTCTAATTTCTGAATAAAAATCATCATTAAATTCTGGGCCTGGATTTGTAGGAGTTTCTGGAGGTGGAGGTGGAGGTGTTCCAGGATCTCTTCCAGTAGTTCTATCTACTCCCCGATGAGCAGGTACTTCAATAGTTAATCCCTCAGTATTCTCAGGACTTGCCTTTGCTGAACCTGTTTGAGCTTTTACATCTGCCTTTATTTCGTCATGTATTTTTGTTCCTAGTTTCTCAATCTCTTTTACATTAAATCCTTCAGCTTCTAATTTTTGAATTACTGCATCATATGAAACTGGATATCTCTTTCTACCTGGTCTTATTATCCAAGCAGCCATATCTAATTCAGACTCCCAAATGATTTTGGCTCTTCCATAAGTAGGTCTAGGTTTTCCTCTTCCAGATTCTGTTGGATACGTAAAGTCCCTTACTTCTCCAGATACAACAACACCTGGAGCTACATCTTTCACACCATCTAATCTTCTCTTTACTTCGACATCAAAGTTATCTGCATCTGCTTTTAGCTGAGAAGCTTTGGCATCATAGTCAATAATAGCTTTATTGTAAGCAGCTAATTGTTGTTCATAATCAGCTCTTACATCATCAGAAATAGAATCTTTATTTAAAACAAAATCTCCTGTCGCTTTATCTTCTGTCCAAATTCTTCCTCCTGAAGGTGGATTGGGAAGTTCAGGTTCTGGGCCAAGTTCATCATATCTAGCTCTTAATTTATTTAATTCAGCTTCTCTCCATTCTTCTAAAGTTTGAACCTTAGATGCTTTCTCTTGTAGATTTTTAACTGCGTCATCTAACTCAGCAGTTGCTGCTTCTCTTTTTGAAATTGCTTCTTCAATAGGTAAGGCTTTATATCCTGTATCAACTTCTTCTCCTAATGTAAGATTGTCTTTCCCTGTTACGACAGTTCCTTTTGATCTTAATACTTTATTATCAGCAGCAAGAGTTTGTTTCTCTAATAAATCTACTTCTTTAGTTAATTTATTTTTCTTTGTAACCCATGTTCTATGATTACTAGCTCTTTTACTCTTCTCACCTTTAAGAGGTTTAGGTGGTTCATTTGCTATTAACTCATCTAGTAATGCTTTACGAGAAGCAAGCTCTTCTATTAATTCATCACGCCTAGCAGATATTAAAGCTTGATCAACAGTAGTTAATGGGCCTGGTGCATCAGCTTCTCCTAATTCAATTTTACTAGAAACAGCTTCATCAAAAATAGCTTTTTCATTCTTGAAAACTTTTTCTACGACTGATGACCAAGCATTAGCAAGATCTCCATTAGCAGAAGATTTTGCAACACCTGGAAGAATTTCTCCAAGTTCACCACGGAGAGCACCTTTAAGAGTTTGTCCACCACCACCTAAAGCTAAACCAATAGGGCCACCGTAAATAAGACCATCAGCTAAGTTTTTAAGACTTCCCTCAATACCAACATCAGAAGGATCAGTTAACAGAAATTTTGTATAAGGAATCCTTAAACCAAATTTATCTGCAAGATCTGCCATACGACCTGAATGTTGATCGTAAACAAAGAAATCAAGAATTGCACCGTATTCCTGACCTTCTACAAATAAACCAGCTCCTCTTTTTAAAAGTCCTAGTGCAGTACCAGCAACATTTCCACTTCTTAAAGGAGTCAGGACAGGAGCTGTTACTAATCCTGGAACTCCAGGAATAGATGGAAGTCCTAGACCTCGTAATGCAGCAATACTAATACCAGCTTGAACAAATCCACCGATAATTTCTTCAGCTGCTCCTGTTGTAGGCATTGTTGGCAAAGGCCCAGCAATACCAAGAAATTTTCCATCAGGATCTTGGAAAGTAGTTGGCTTGTTATGTACTCCTAAAGCTGCTGGTATGTCATACAAAAAACGATCATTAAGTTCTTGCAGAATATTTCGCATTCTTTGAGCACTAATTCTATAGACAGTTGGGACTAGACCTTTTCCTTCTTCTGTTACTTCTTGTCCTTGAACACCAAATGCAGAATCTGAAGCTTGTGCAAAAGCTGTTAATGATTTATCAATATTCCCAGAACGTGTAAGCTCCTTAGCTCCAGCAACAAATGGTTCAACAAATGGAGCGACTACCTGTCCTGGAAGAGTATTACTAAGAGGGTAGTCACCAGTAGCTAATGACGAATCATAATCAGGTCTATCAGTAATGCCTGGAATAAATTGTTCATATAATGTTTCTCCATTGCTACCTCTTAAAGGTTGTCCATCATCTCCGAATTGTAAGCTGACATTAGAATCTGTTAAAGGATGATCGAGCATTTTATTTAGATGCTCATTAACAGAAGGACGATCACTGTAACCCCAACGCTTATGTGCTGTTTCCATTCGTGCTCGACCTATATCACCTCCTCCATAAATTTCAATTAACTCTTGTACGGGACTAAGAGTTTGAACTTCAGTTGATAAAGCAGAAGTATCAGTAGTCGTTTCTGTTTCTGGTGTTACTGGATCATTGACGTATCTTGTACGTTCAAAGCCATATTCATCTATAAATTCTTCAAAAGGCATGATTCTAGGCTAGACCTGACGTTGGTTTAATGGTACTAGATTCTTCTCCGTTGTATATATCTTTAAAATTCCCAAGGATTTCTAAAATCTTTTGAACATAATCAGGATCTGTTGCATATCCTCCATCTTTTAATATCTGAACAGCTTCTTCTCTTGTCTTGGCATTACTAGCTCCTTTCCTTCCCATGAAATCTTGATCCCATTCTTCCTTGTATTGAAGTAAAGCTTCTCTAATTGAAGAAAAATCTTTAAATGGTTTTTGATATGTTCCTTCTTCTCCTTTAATAAATTCTTTTGTTGACTTCATCTGAGCTTCACCTGCTTTCAATTCTCCAGGAGTTGCTTGTAATCCCCAATAGTTATTATTAGCAGCAGGATTAAGTCCCCATGTAGATTCAAGTCCCATTTGTGCAGCGGCTATTTCTGGATATTTAATTCCTAATTCTTTCGCAAGATTATAAATTGCTATAAAATTTGTTGTTGCTCTTTTATAAGTATCTTTTTCTTGAGATAAAACAACAGGTTTATTCTCTAACATTCCAGGTTGCAACTCTCCTGCTACTAATGTTTCTTGAGGTTGCATCCATTTGCTGCTACTTATTTCATTTTTTTTTTGAGAAGGTCTATAGCTATGAGTCTGCATATTATATCCATTTTTTCTATACCATTTATTTACATCGTCTTTAACATCATTCGGTATATGATCCCATAAGCTAGACATTCCAGCAGGATCAATATCTATTTTTTTCATCTGATGTTGAAAGAATTCAATAGGTCTTATTTGTGCTCCTATAATCATTGCTCTAACATCACTATCTTGAATCGTTCCTGTTAATCTATACAATTCAAAAGCTTTAAGTAAATCTGTTTTAGACATAACCTGTTCAGTTCGTATTAATCCACCAAGATCACTTCTCCATCTATTTTTTCTTCTTTGACTTTGTTTATTATAATTGCCGATATTAAGTAATCTATTTCTATCTCCTCTTTCTAATACAGAATCTATAGCAACCTTTGGAGTTTCATGTACTGTTCCTGTAAATGGAGGAATTTTCTGGAACATTCCAACATCTCTAAGATTAAGATTGGCTGCATAATCACTAAGATCTTTTTGAATTTTTTCAGTAGGATCACCATTCGCTCTACCTTCACTGATAATTTCTTTTATTTTTTTAGCTATTATTGTTCTCCCTTGAGTTAATTTATTCCTCTCCATTGCTGCATCTTCATTCATACCACTCCAAGAAGTTGTACTAGTAAAAGATTTCTCAAATGCTTTAAGTTTTGGTTCAATTATATTATTAGCTGACTTCACTAAATTTAGATTTTCTTGTCGTTTTAGTGTTTGTATCCTATTTAGTAATGGCTGCAAAACAGTTCTGGTAGCAGGATCTTCCTTCATTGCAAGTCGGATATCATCTTCTACTTTATTGTAATCTTCAATCGTAATTGCTTTATCATATTGCAATTCAAAATTAACAGCTAATTCATTTCTTAATGCATTTCCTGATTGCTTGAATTGATTATGCCTTGCATTAATAGCAGCTTGAGCATGAGCTATAACACTAGGAGTATATTTGTTGGACTCTAATGCTTTGAGTCTTAAGTCTTCATTAGCCGCTTTATATGCAGCAGTTAATCCTGCTGCCGTTTGAATATTTTCACCTGTAAAATGTTGATCTAAAATAGGTTGAGCAAGAACTTTTCCTTTACCTTCATCAATTCGTAATTTTTTTGTAATAGCATCATTTTCTATACTCTCTAAATCTTCATAGAATTTATTCTGATCTTTCTTCTCCATCATATTAATTAACAATAAATCCTTATTAATTACACCTTCCTTTGCTCTTGTAAGAGCTGGGCCCGTCATTAAATTTTCAATAATAAATTTAACTTTATCTTTTGCTATTTGATAATTTCTAAGATCTGCCTCTGTTTCACGAGGCATTGATTTCAATATTTCTATTAATTGATTAGGTAATCCTTTTGCATATTCATCACCTGAATCAAAAGCATCTAATGTATATCTGTTATCTATTTGATTTTGGATTTCTTCTAAAGCTGCTACTCCATTAATAGGAGAGAAGATAAGAAGTTCTTCATTCCTTGATCGATCTGCTGCATTTTTCTTTGTGACTACAAATTCATAATGATTTTCATCATGGTCAGATAACAGTGAAGCTTGAATTTGAGTGCTTAATGTTTTCCATTTCTCTAACGTATTTGCATGAATTGATGAAACCTTTAAATCACCAAGCATCGCTTGAGTTAAAGCAGCTTGTACTCTTGGATCACTACTTGGAAATTCTAAAATTGATTTCTGTGTGATCGTTCCATCTGCTGCTGCTACATCAATAGTCTTGACTTTTTCCCATCTTGATTCTGCTGTTGAAAGATTAGTTAGATATTGTTTATCGACTATTGCTCTTTGTATATAAGGTTGAGAAGCTCCTGCCTCATATTGGCGCAACATCTTTTGCGCTGCTAGATCACCTTCCTTTGATTTCTTTTCTAAGATTTTTATTGTTTCACTTTTTTGTGGTGGGCCATAAGTTGATATCTGTTCTATTAATGCACGAGCATCTTTCATCTTTTGGATATGATTTTCTTCTGCTACTTGCAAAGTAGCTGTAGTCGCATTCTTCAAATTTGAATTAAGACTACTTAGAGTATTAGCTAAGTTTTGTGCATCAGGAGAAGGTTGAGGCAGAGTAGGCCAAGGTTGAATTAATGTTTGAGCTGGGGCATTAACACTCTTTGCTATTTGAAATGAGTCAACGAGATTAGCTTGAGGCTTAACAGTCGCAACACTTTGTTTTCTTGTTTCTAAAGGAGCTGCTGAAGAAGTAACACCACCACTAGCAGCTGTTCCATATTTACGACCAGAAGAGAAAGTAGAACCTACTCCAGTGTTCTTACCGCCTGAAAGGCGTTTTGTTGATTTAGCCATTAGGTTGTAGTTATGTTATAGCCTGGGAGCCAATGCGACTTAACACCCTCCCCAACAGGCTTAGTTGTAAATCCAGCTTTAGTTAATCCACTATGAACTCCCATACCAAATTGAACACCACTTAATCCAGCACTCAAGATACCAGCAAAGCCTGGGCCTTTAGCAAATGCTCGTGGAATAGGTTTAACAGGGTCGAGAATTGTACGTTTGAGATAAGGTGTTTTACTTGAAATCCGACTACCTCTTTGAATACCAGCAGCTCTCTTTTCTTCTGACATTTGTAACCCTGTAAACGCAAAATTATTTGAAGTTACAAAATCAAACGAGGCAAATTTCCGTTTCTTATCTGCAATTAATTGTTGAACAGTATTACCTACCCTACCGCTAGCAGCAATATCACCTTGAGCTTCTAACATTTCTAAAGAAGCTCTCCTTTTCTGCTCACTTGATGCCATCTCCTCTTCTATTAAACGTAAATTTAATTGAGCGATATCACTACTATAAGCTTCATTTGCAAGGAAAGTATTCTGATTAATCAAATCATCTTGCAATACTTTTTGCTGTTCTTCATGTATCCTTGCTGACTCAGCTGTGATTCTTTGGAAATTATAGTTCTGTTCTTGTACTGCATTCTGCCAAGCGATCTGTTCATTCTGTGCAGCAACTGCTGCATTCTGCTGCATGATGCCAAGTCCTGCGGACAGGACTCCCATAACAACAGAGGTGACACCACACATAAATCAGATCCTCACAAATTCATAGAAGAGACGACCCTCTGGCCCCCATTGTGGATGCTTTCGGATAAAAGTGAAACCCATCCATCGAATCCAACGGACGTGTACTTTATTTCTAGCATCTACTACATTAAATAATACAGGGTATCTCTTCTGTATTCTAGCGAGAGATCTTTTTCCTTCTTCTAAAAACCATTCACGATCTTTCTTATCATCTACCATTCTATTACAACCAAGCATCCATATTCTTCCTGCTGTTTCTGTTTCAGGTACGACTCCCCACATTCCCATGACATAGCCATTGCGACTAATCATTGTCATACAAGGATCTGAATTGAAATAACAATACAGCATACTTCCCTTGGGGCAAGCACCTGATTGCGCTTTGCATTCATCAATATCTTCTTGTCGCATATTGTCAGCAACTACTGCAACATCCTGCAAAGTAGAAGGACGTTGATAACTTACATTCGTGATGCTCTGCTGTGTAACCATCCCTCCCATTCTGCGGATTGAAAGCGACAAGGTAAAGGGCTATCGCTAAATAATTCTACTTTAGTATCAATATTACTTGCCATAACAGGTACACGAAAAGACCCTGTTTGGATTCCAATGCTTCCTAGAACAGGAGGACTTTGACCAACCATTAATCCGTTATAAGGATAAGTTTGCATATCTCTACCAGCAGGAGTGATTTTTAAATTAAAAGATGAAGTCTCATCAAACACTACAGTCCATGTTCTCATTTGTAATTTAGGCCCAGCTGCTACTGATGTTCCACCTCCTGAAGGACTTTCTTTTATATAAGGTGTACTAAATTCATAACTCATATCATATATTTCTCCGACAAAAAACTTAGCACTACTTAAGTCTCCTTTAACAACCATTGTTCCATTGCCACTTGCACCACCTGTCAATGTTTCACTAACAGGAAGTATTACTTGACCATGACTAATAGTATTACCATCCACATATCTGCCTACTACTGCCATAGTCCCTGTAGTTGCCATTGGATATGGAAGAGTGATTGTTGTTTGTACTCCTAACCCTCCAGGATTTGTAACTGCTGTAGTGCAATCAGCTTCAGTTGTTTTTCTATCTAATAAAAGTTCGATTGTTGTATTAACATCTATATTCTCTGGTCGTAAAACAATATGTTCTAAATAAACTCCATCAGAATATTCAACAACTGCATACATATCAGTATCAACAATACCAGCACCAAGAATTGTTTTAGCTCCTTTAACTTCCCAGTAAGACCATGCTGATTGAAGTTTCGTATCATCTTCAAAGAAGAACTTATAAAGATAAATTCTTTTAGGTTGATCCTTACTGATAACAGCAATAGCTTCCTCTGATATAGAAGCAATTAAAGTTGTTAAGTTACTAGGAATAAAACGAGGAACAGGTGAAGTAGTTTCTTCTGACAAAGGAACTGATCCACTCGCATCAGGAAGAAAGAACTCACGTAATCCAGTGAAGTCACCTTTAGGAATAGGAAAATAAATATTACGACCTACTGCTACTGGATCAACTGAACTCTCCATATCATAAGTTGTAATTGCAGTGATGTTTGCAGTCTTAGGAGTCAAGGGAGTACCAACATTTATTCCAGAGTCAAGGCGAAATTGTCCATGCCTACTGAAGAGAAGAAGTGTATTAGCGAATGCGACACTTGAGACAAGGAAGTTTAATTCTGTACCACCTGTACTCAAATCAATAGGATCACTATCAATTACTGTTTGAACAGTTTCGGGCCAGAACCTGTCATAACTATCAGCAGCAGAAAGGATTGCACTTTCATCTGCTAGAAGAACTAATCTATTTCTAAATAAGTTTAAGTTTTGAATTGTACTTCCAACGAAACTAGGTTCAGGTGCTGTTGATGCATCTCCTGCTGATCTTCCAGCCCATGCAAACTTAGCAAAAGTGAATGTCCCATTAGCATTTCTAACGAGAGTATGAGGCATTGTTGTGTCATCGAATTGATAGTCAATACCTGGCCCTACTGTTTCTCTCCATATCCCTTGACCAAATCCACTACCAGCTGATGCTTCAAACTTAACGTAATAATCATCAAGTTCTGTAGAAGATGATCCTTGTACTTTGATAATGAATCCATGTTCTGCAACTCTTGGAACATTATCAAGACTAGGAACAGTTCCTTTAATACTATGTGTATCTGTACCTGTCTTTGTATCACTAGTAGTTAAGGTGTAATCTGATCCATCGTCTTTTGTTATCCGAATAATGTAATCAGTATTGGTAACAGTAAAGCCAGATATCGTATTTAATTGTGTTGCTAGTTGATTAGCAATAGTAATTGTATCGGGTGTTCCACTTCCAGCAGCAGGAGTCGTATAAGTTTTTTCAGTACCTGCAAGTGTTACTCGATAAGTTGTGTCATAGTTAGCAGCTTTAACAAATACCATTGACTTAGTACCCCAGGTAGGGGAGTCAGTAGTACTCATCGCTACTACTTTTTCTCTATTAGTTATAAAGGTATAGTCAGCAACAGAAGCAACTCTAAATTGTTCAGAAGGTTGAGAGTTATTATCAATATCTAAATAACTAGTTCCATCAGGAGTGCTTACTGTTTTCTCTGTTCCATCTAGGTCATAAACTTTAATAGCTCCATCTTGAATAATGACGAGATATTGTGTTGTGCCATCTCTATCAACAACATGGACAAAAGGTCTTGTGGTTCCTGCACTACCAGCGAATAATTTTTTTACATGATTCATCGGTGGTCTTTTTTTTAATCCTTCAACAGGACTAGGCATACAGTTAATAACTGATTCAGCCTGAGATGCTAGTCGTAATGCAGCTGGTTGCTGACTAACACCATTAATAAGATTAGGAATTGATGAACTAATTAAAGGCATGATTACCGAGCGACTGCACGACTAGGTTGATAAGTTCTAAATACACCAGTGTGATTAGGATTTCCACGGATCATATTATGTTGACTCTTAGTAGTTTCTTCTTCTAGGAAATGTGATCTTGCTTCCATCTCTGCTGTTAAATTAATTTGTGTTAGATCTGCACTACCGATAATTGCTTCTTGTAATTGTCTTCCTGCTCTTGTCATTATGTATTGACGAGCATGTTCAGGAAGATCATCCCACTCAAACATATATGTAACATCTCCTTTTAAATCTTCTGTAAACTCATAAGTATGATTACGTCTGTCATATAACTTAGTATTCCTTTGGATTATATCGTAGTCAGGAAACTGATGAATATCTATAACAACTCTACTTACATCAGTTCCAACAGGAATTTCATTATTACTATCACGAGTTAAAGTTCTTTCGTAATCAGTATTGAATGACCAGCCTTCTGCTTGAACTCTTCGACTGACATTTAATAAAGAATCTTCTGCTTGTTTTGCTAACCCAAACTGACCATTAAGACTATTAACAGGAGCTTCACCTATCATTTGAAGAACTCTATTAACAGCTTCTAATTTTGAGGTACGTGATAAGGCCATAGCAAATAAAAAAAGAGGGGGCTAATACTCAAAGCCCCCATGATTAAGAAGTTAACTGGTAGCCCAGTAGATTTCAACTGCACAGTCAGGACGTAAAACGCCAGTACCATGAGCCATTGAACCGACCATGAATGTTCCCTGCCATAAAGCATGAACATCAGAACCAGTCTGTTCCATCTTGAGATCCATTAACTTCACAGTACCAACAGCATTCTTGTTAAAGACAAGACCTACGTTGTCTGTGTAGTCAGCGTGATAGGTGTTGTTCTCACCTGTTACTGCTGATCTATTTGTAGTTGGTAGATGGTTGGATTTAAGAATGCTGATGCCAGCAACCTTTAATACAGTTCCATCTGCATATGCTCCAGATCCACCCCAGTCTCTGTTGAGTACGTCAGTGGTTTGAGCTAATTTGTAATATTCAGTTGGGCCAAGAACAACGTAACGATTATCTTCAGGAACGTTGTTGATATCCATCTTCTCGGCTGCTGTCCATAGCGCAGTAACTAGGTTTGCACCTGTTACAGCTGCTTTGTTTGCAGCAACGATCTTGATGCGAGTACCACCAGGAAGATCAGTGTTGAAGTTAGTTGCAGTTCTTGCAGCTTGTGCAACAGTTGCAGCTACGTTCTGGTCAAATTTATAGGCCAGAGCATTGCCCATCTCAGTTGAATACTGAGATCTAACATCGTAATGATTCTTGGCTTCATCAATATCTGCTAGAAAAACTTGAGAAACAAGCTTGTCATCAATATTGATGGTAGCTTCAGCATGCTTGATAGCAGCACCTGTTAGCTGTGTTCCTGGAGTGTGATAGGAAGTTGAGCTAAGTCCAATTATTGGAAATTGTGCTGACTTACCTGAGGAGATTGTCCTCACATTGTGCAGAGATTCAAATACGGTAGCTTTACGGAAGGCAGATAATACCTCGCCAGAGAAGACCTTTAAAAATAAAGCGTCATAAGAACTACCCGTATTGTTAACCAGGCCCAGCCTGGATACGGTCATGTTCGACATAAGTTAAATACCTAGAAAAAGAAAGAAGGTTTCCCGACCTCACTTCCTTCCACTAAGGGTATCCGTCGCAACGGGCCAGAGTTTCAGTCAATAGGTCTAGGTATCTAAATAATAACTCTTAAATGACATTTGACCTAGAAAGTTTCTCTTCCACTTGTTTTCTAAATGCAGGATCTGAAGCATAAAGAGGATCATTCATAGCAGCAACGACCTGAGCCATTGATTCAAACTTAGCTTTAGTTGATCTTCTGTTAGTCCTTCCACTGACTAGCTTTGGCTCCTTATTCCCTTCTGCCATATAACGAGCATGTAACCCAGCTACAGCAAGTTTTACCATGTCATAATTTGGATTTTTGATGGCCATATCAAAGGCAGCTTTTTCACTATCTGTTAAGACTCCAGCTGCCCAACCAATCATTTCTCCATAAGCAGCTTCGCCTCCATACATATCTTGAATCTCTTTAACTTGCCCTTGCTGTAACTCAGTATCTCTTTGAGCATTGAATTGAATACCCTGAAGATAAGCCTCGACCATCTCACGGCTAAAACCTGCGTCTCCTAATTCCTTGTAATCATCATCTGTTAATTGACCTGATTCTTGCCATCTGGTATTCATCCCTTCGTAATCAATACCAGCCTCATCAAACTTGCTACCTATATATTCACCATAAATCTCTGTTGCACTAGAAGGTTCAGAAGTTTCTTCTGGTTCTGAATCAGTAATTTCAGAACCTTCTGCGGGTTCTCCTTTTCCTAATTGCTTTTGGAGTTCGAGATAACCTTTCTCCAACTCCTCCTGCGATTTGTACTTACCAGCAAGCAGCCCAGATTCTTCTGTGGTTTCGGTTGATTCTTCTGGTGCGACTGCTGGTGTTGGAGCGTCTTTAATAGTGAGTGCTTCTGGCATGGTGGGTACTAGCGAATTGTGTAATGTTGATCGTTGTCCTGAGTTACACCAGGCTCAACTTTAGCCTTCGGCTTGGCCTTGGGCTTGACCTCCTGTGGGGCCGCTGGGGATTCCTGGGTCTTGGACTGGTTCGGGGAGGGCGTTTGCTGTGCCTCCTCCTTCGGTGAACTGGGGGCCATAAGGTGCTCCTTCTTTGGTGTAATTGTCAGCTACTTTCGCAGCTGCGCCTGACTGCATTGCAGATAACATCATTTGTTGTTCCTGCATTTGCTGTTGTTCAGTTTGCGCTTGAATTTGCTCTTGTTGTAATTGCTCTGGAGTCTTGACTAGATTAGTAGTATCAATGGAACCACTTGCAGCTAAACGCCTTAAAGCTTCTCCCATGTTTAGATACTGAGCCATGACCTCAGGGCCAAGAGCTTGGTTAGCGATAGAGATAAACTCAACAAGTTTGTTGCGATCATCTCCACGACCAATAGCTTCTAAACCTGTAACAGGTTTCGGATTAACTAATGGTTCGCCTGTTTGTTCGCTATTAGGGAAGTTAGGTAATTTCTTCTGTCTTTGCAAGATGTAGATAAGTCTATGCACTAGTGGCAGCTGTAGTTCTTGTGTCAGTATTGAATACAATCCTCCAATGGATGCTTCGAGTTCCTGTGCCATAAATCTAATTTCTTCTGCGGTAACTCTTTCACCAGGCCTTTGAATTGCTGTGTTAAGTAAGAAAGCAAACTGTAATCTGCCTTCAATTCTTTCAATTGTTTGTTGAGCTATTCCTAGATCTTGAGCTTTCTGACTTTGAATGACAGTGACATCAGCCGCATTCCCCTGAATTATTGAACCATTTGCGGCATTAGCGATTGTTCTTGGTCTAGTAGTTCCATTTGGATTAACTAAAAAGAGAATCTTTGCAGCGGCTGCACTACCTTCAAGAACACTTTGATATAACGACTCAAGAGAAAGTAAA
>MDSZ01080240.1_pt1 | contig 14383 bp, 13 predicted proteins | sample 811201 | NCBI WGS metagenome assembly MDSZ01 (sample SAMN05326647, study PRJNA326480) | marine metagenome | isolation source: seawater | place: Indian Ocean: North | collected 2010
GCCACTGCGCAACACTCGTTCTGTCATCAATTTCTCCCAGCAGGCCGGCGTCTGCTGCTCCATGATAAAAAAGACGCAATCCTACGCGAAAATTAACGATCTTGCATGACTCCCAGTTGTCATTTTAAGGATGCACAAAACCCTTTATGCTGTCCCAGTGCCGCATTGGGCTTTCTGGAACCTGCAAACATAAAGCACACAATGCCAACAAAAGGCTTTCAATCCTCAAATCAACAAAGGAGCAACCATGATAGAAGCTGAGCTCAATATCATCACCCCCGACGGATCGATGAATACCTTTATCACTTATCCGGAAGAAGGTGGACCATACCCCGTCATCCTGTTCCTGATGGATGCACCGGGAAAACGCGAGGAACTTCATGATATGGCAAGACGTATCGGCACAGCAGGTTTCTACGTCATGCTCCCCAATCTGTATTATCGACGCACCCCGGAGTTCGTGATCGATGGTACACCTGAAAGTCGAGAAGTCATGTTCGAACACATGAACAGTCTCAGCAACGCTATGGTCGTCGAAGATTGTCGGACCCTGCTGGACTACGCCGCCAATCAAAGCGCCGCCAGCGACGGACCTGTCGGTTGCACGGGCTATTGCATGAGCGGACCCTTCGCTTTTGCGGTAGCGGCGCAAATCGCGGACCGAGTAAAAGCTTCAGCTTCCTTTCATGGGGTGAGGTTATGCATTGACAGCGCCGACTCACCACACCTGGACGCCGACAAAATCCGCGGCGAAATTTACTTCGGCTGCGCAGAAACTGATGACTGGGCACCACCCGAGATGATTGAAGCACTGGACACTCATATGCAAGAAAGTGGTGCCAACTACCGGATCGAATGGTACCCGGGCACCCATCACGGCTTTGTCTTTCCACAACGAGTGGGTATGTATGATAAGGATGCGGCAGAGCGACATTACGAGCGCCTTTTTGCCTTGTTTAGCCGCAATCTCTAACAGAAATCCACAATGCCACGAAGAAAGCTGGTTCTCAGCTTCATTTTCCTGACCGCCCTGATTGACTCGATCGGTTTTGGCATTCTCATGCCCGTGCTACCCAGTCTCTATATGAAAATTACCGGAGGGGCCAGATTACCAGGACACGCAACCTGATTTACCTGCTATAATCCGCCTGTTCCTTGGGGGTGGCGAAAGCCTGAGATCAAACCCCGGGGGGTTCCTGTCGGAACTCCAAGAACCTGATCCGGATAATACCGGCGTAGGAAAAGGATAAGCCTCTCCCTATCACGTTGAGTTTCCCGGGTCTCCATTGTACTCAAAGGAGACAGTTATGAAGTACTTTATTCTTCTACTGCTGGTGTTAGGCGCAGCGGCCAACCACGCTAAAACCATCGAGGAAGTCATTGTAACGGCCGATCTTCGACAGGCATCCACGATGCACCTGGCAAGCAGCCTGACCGTTATCAGCGAAGATGTGATTCAGGCCCGGGCAGCGCAACACTTCGAAGACATTATTCAGGCCATTCCCAACGTAAACTATGCGGCAGGCAGCAATCGGGGCCGATTCTTTCAGATTCGCGGCATTGGCGAACGCAGCCAGTTTATTAATCCGATCACTCCGTCCGTCGGCGTACTGATTGACGATGTCGATTTCAGCGGCGCTGGTACCATCGCCACCATGCTCGACGTCGCCCAGGTTGAGGTACTACGAGGCCCCCAAGGGACCCGATATGGAGCGAATGCACTCGGCGGACTGATTAACATCAGCACCAACGCTCCAGACGATACCCGGCAACTGAAACTCAAGGCAGGTTTCGCGGAATACGGCACAACCACCCTGGGACTGGTTGCCAATACGCCTCTCAACGATACGCTTCTGGCCCGTCTGGCGGTCGAGAGTCATGAGAGCGATGGCTATATCGAGAACGACTTCCTGGGGGTCGATGACACCAACGGCCGGGACGAACAGACAATCAGACTGAAACTAGCCTGGGAGGCAACAGACAACTGGCAGGTCGACTTCACTCTTGCCAACATAGACATCAACAACGGCTACGACGCTTTTTCGCTGGATAATACTCGCCACACCCTGTCAGACGAACCTGGATTCGACCACCAGGACTCTACCTATATCGCTATTAAGAGCAACTGGATGCTTGATGGTCTCAGTGTCGAACTGCTCCTGAATGGTGCCGAATCAGATCTCGACTATGGTTATGACGAAGACTGGTCCTTTACCGGCATTCATCCCTGGGGCTACACCTCAACAGACTACTATCTCCGAGAACGCCGAACCAAGAGCGCAGAAATCAGATTACTGTCAAATGATGAAAGTCGGCTCTTCGCGGGCTCCACTGACTGGATTGTAGGATTCTACACGCTCCAGTCTGATGAAAGCCTGGAACGGATCTATACGTACGCAGGTCCATTTGCCAGCGCCTATAACTATGACACGCTCGCCATCTTTGGACAGCTTGACACCCAACTACATGAACGGCTACTTCTGAGCGCGGGGCTGCGGTTTGAAGAGAGAGATACTCAATACAATGACTCAGCCAATGTCAGTTTTTCACCTGATGACTCTCTGTGGGGAGGAAAGATCGCCCTGGAATATTCGCTGACTGGCGATGCTTTGGCCTACCTGTCGATTGCCAGAGGCTACAAGGCTGGCGGTTTCAACACCGACGGATCTCTCGATGCAGATCTACGGGAATTTAGCGATGAACACCTGATCGAATACGAAATTGGCTATAAATCAATGTTGATGGACGACAGGGTCGCGCTCCAGATTGCACTGTTTTACGACGACCGCCAGGACCAGCAAGTTAAAAGCTCACTGGTACGCGTTCGCCCCGATAACACGACGGCGTTCATCGACTTCTTCGGCAACGCTGCCGAAGGTACCAACCGGGGACTGGAAATTAATGCGAAATGGGCTGTGACCGACACGCTTGGACTGGACTTCAGTGCCGGCTGGCTGGACGCTGTCTTCGATGACTTCATCAATGAATTCGGGGAAGACCTCTCTGGCCGGGACCAGGCACATGCGCCGGGCTATATGTACAGCATTCGTGCCCATTGGCAAAAGGGGCCATGGTCCACAAGCCTTTCTGCTGACACGAAGGATGAATTTTATTTCTCAGACCGACATGCGGTTCGCAGCGACGACCACACACTGATCAACGCGTCTTTATCCTATCAAGCAGAAAGCTGGGCGCTCACGCTCTGGGGGAGGAACCTGACCGATGAAGACTACTTCGTCCGGGCTTTCGGCAGTTTTGGCAATGATCCTCGAAAGTTCTACGTCACTGAGCCTTACTACCAGTTCGGCGAACCTCGCATCCTCGGCCTGACGCTTGACCTGTCGATCAAGGGACAATGACCGAACTCGTCGACGCAACGCTGGCAGAACTGCAGCGCAACTCAATACCAGAACTGGGGGCGGTCATCCTCGCGGTCGCCTACTTGCTCCTGGCGGTTCGACAGAACATAACCTGCTGGTATGCTGCTTTTCTGTCGTCAGCTATTTTCTTGTTTGTTTTCTGGCGCGTTGACCTCTTCATGGAATCAGGCCTGCAGGTTTATTACCTGGTTATGGCAGTCTATGGCTGGTGGTCGTGGCGACAAGGAAGCGCAGCCAAACAATCCCTGCCCGTGTCAACCTGGCCTGTCCGCTATCACCTGCTCGCCCTGACCTTTATTGCTGTAGCAACATGGATCAGCGCTCAGCTACTCGCAGAAACCCATCAGCGCTTGGCCTACCTCGATTCATTTACCACATGGAGTGCCATCCTGACGACCTACATGGTCGCGAGAAAAATTCTCGAAAACTGGATCTACTGGCTGGTCATCGATGCGGCGTCCATCTACCTGTATCTGGACCGGGAACTCTACTTTACTGCTCTGCTATTCGGCATCTACATCATCATTATCTTCTTTGGCTTCAGGGCTTGGCTTAGGGACTATGGAGCCACCAACACACAGCACACGAGATTGTAGGGCTGTGGTATGATCTGGCCAAACCACCCGGATGGTCACCATGCGTCCTGAACCAACAGAATACATCCGCCAGACGCGAGAGAACTACGCGAAACTGGGTTTCGAGCCCTACGACTGGTATGCGGCAGACTCTCCGCCACCGTTCACCCCCGTTAAGAAACCTCTGAGCCAATCCCGATTGGGGATGATCTCGACAGCTGGCACCTATGTCCACGGCCAGGTCGCATACTATTACAAGGACGACACCAGCATACGCGCTATTCCGCGCCAAACGCCGGTCGCGGACCTCCGCTTCGCCCACATCATGGAAAACCACCTGGTCGAAGCTCGACAGGATCCTTGCACCGTTTTTCCTATCGAGGCTCTCGCCCAGCTCAGGGAAGAAGGTTTCATCGGCGATCTTGCCGAAAACTATTTCTCCTGCATGGGTGGGATTTATTCCCGAAAACGTGTCATGACAGAACTCATCCCTGCCCTGGATGAAGCTGTGACCAAAGAGGAACTGGACCTCCTGCTACTTGTCCCTTTGTGACCCGTATGTCATCAGACCGTGTGTCTGATCGCGCGTCACTTCGAGGCAAAGGGCCTGCCCACGCTTATTATCGGCTCTGCGCTGGATATTCTCGACAGTGGACAACCACCTCGCGCCAGGTTTGTTAACTACCCACTGGGTTTCGAATCTGGCCGTTTCCGGGACAAGTCCGATCAACTGGGCGTCATTCGAACTGCAATAAAGGGCTTCGAGGACATTGAAGAGCCGGCTATCCAGTCACTCGACCTGGAATGGCTCGATGGCTGGACGATGATCACTGAACGGGAGCGTGGCAAACTCGATCACCGCAGCCCAAGAACACTTGAACCACAATACCAGACGGATGCAGATCGTATCGCCGCTGAAGGACAATCCTAGTCCCAGGGAATGAAGCGGCAGCGTGATTGCTGATGCAAAGCTGCCCCTATCCCTTTTTCTCCTGGTTCTGCGGACGCATCAGTCTTGGCGTCGTCCCGAGGTCATCTCGAAAGCCTGTATCAAGTTCCTCGTCCGTCACAATGAATTGGCAAAGCTGTTTACCGTGATCGGATAAATCATCATATATCTGTCGCGGCATAGAGGGTCTTAGATTTTCGCGATACCAGGGCGCCCAATATTCCACATTTGGAATGGGCCTGACTTCGCGAGAGAGGTTGGGTGTCCCACCGTGCCAGGCCCTGATGTCACGAATCAGCACCGTCCCCGCCGGCGCAGGGCAAACAGTAGACAACTTCATCCATTCAGGCTCTTCTCGCAATGTAGGCAGTGCTTCATGAGAATACTGGGTACCGGGAATCTGCCGGATTGGACCATTGATACTCGTGAAGTCTACCGTCAGGAAATTGCAGACAATTCTCGGAACCGGCAGATCCCGGTAGGTAAGCGTGCCACGATGGTCGTGGAAAGAACCAAACACGTAGTCACCTCGCATGATCCGATCAGCCATATCAGAATGCAGCCGCTGGTATTCTGTCGTACCCGGAAGGCAGAAGTCCCCTGCACCACCATTGCACAGATAAGTCTGCGCTCCCCAGATTGCGGTGATGATGGGGGTCACCGTGGGTAAATCGACAAGCATCGCCCACTCTGCGTGATGCAGCAGCTGGCCGGTTTTACTCGCACTCCCGAATGAATAGCGGTGCGATCCGCGATTCCCCCTGCGTTGTTTGTCGAGCGCCAGGATGTTCCTGATTTCACGTTCACATCCTGCGTTCAACCAGTCGACTTGATCTGCTGTCAATGCATCCCGCACCGCGACAAATCCATCACGATGAAAAATAGCGACAGCCCGCTCGACCTCCTCGGGAGATACAATCTCCAATCCCCTGATTCCATTACTGGCTTCAAGATAATCTCTTAGCTCGCAAATCTCGGGGTCGTCGTAATTTTTGCCGACCCACCCAAGATTTTCGTATGCAAGTTCAGCGATATGCTCATCATTTTCCAGAGCCGCTTCGGACATAGTCGTTCTTCACTGGTATTCAACTCTTGTATACACAATGACCTGAAGAATCTCAAATGCCAATGCTTCCAGTGAGCAGGTGCATCCCTCTGCACCCGTCATTCCACTTATCAGCGGGTTTTGTTTTCGCTATCCTACTCCCATTCAGTGGTTCCGAAACATGTATCCAGGCGTCTATAAACCAAGCAAACCCGCTTACATCATGGCCTCAACCGATGAGTGTGTGACTTTTGGTGAACTGGAGGCAGCCTCAAACCAGGTCGCCCATCTCTTTCGCAACCTGGGATTAAGCCGCGGTGATACTATCGCCCTCTGCCTGGAAAATCACCCATGGTTCTTCAAGATATGCTGGGGCGCCTATAGAGCCGGAATCTATTTCACGGCTATCAGCTACCGCCTGCAACCTGATGAAGTTGAGTATATCGTTAACGACTGTGGTGCAAGTGTGCTGATCACCTCTACCCTCCTCAGCGACACCTTTACCCGTCTGGCGGGTAGACTCAAGAATAACCCGCGCTGTTACATGCTGGATGGCGAAGTCGAAGGTGCGGCCTCCTTCGAAGCAATTGTCGCTAGCCAGCCGACCCAGCCCATCGCAGATGAATGTTACGGTGAGCGCCTGCTCTACTCATCCGGAACGACAGGTATGCCAAAGGGGGTCAAGAAGCCACTGCCTAAACAGCAATGGGGCGAAGTAGAAGCACAGTACCTATCCCGTCGCGACAGATACGGGTTTAACGAACAGACCGTGTACCTGTCGCCAGCCCCGCTTTATCACGCGGCACCCTTGGGGTTCATCATGAATATTCAGCGCTTCGGTGGGTGCTGCATCATCATGGAACAATATGAGTCCAACGATGCCCTCGCACTGATTGAAAAACATCGGGTCACCCACAGCCAGTGGGTGCCGACCATGTTTGTCCGCATGCTCAAGCTGTCGAAGGAGCAACGCCATAAGTACGATCTCAGCAGCCACAAGGTCGCTGTTCATGCAGCGGCGCCGTGTCCCATCTCGGTGAAGGAGGCAATGATTGAGTGGTGGGGTCCGATTCTCCATGAATATTACGCTGGCACCGAGGCAAATGGGTCAACATGGATAACGTCTGAGGAATGGCTCTCCCATAAAGGCTCAGTCGGTCGACCAGCCGGCGGCGTCAAGCTACACATTCTCGACGACAATTTTGATGAGGTCGAGACTGGTGAAACCGGTGGCGTTTATTTTGAGGGGGGCGGCTCCTTCGAGTACCTCGGCGACCAGGACAAGACCGCAGACAGCCGCTCACCCCAGGGGTTCTCAACGCTCGGGGACATCGGTTATGTCAATAACGAAGGTTATCTTTACCTGACTGATCGCCGATCGTTTATGATCATCTCCGGGGGCGTGAATATCTATCCGCAGGAAGCAGAGAATGCCTTGATCAGCCACCCCGCTGTCATGGACGTAGCGGTTTTCGGTGTACCTAGTACTGACTTTGGCGAGGAAGTTAAGGCCGTTGTACAGCCCCTGGATATGAATGACGCAGGCCCGGCACTGGAATCAGAGCTGATCGCCTACGCGAGAAGCAAGATTTCTCCCATCAAGTGTCCGAGGTCAATAGACTTTATGACTGAACTCCCTAGGCACCCTACTGGTAAACTCTATAAAAGACTGCTCAAGGATAAGTACTGGCATGATCAAAAATCTCTTTGACCTGACGGGGCGTGTTGCCCTAATTACCGGCGGTAACGGAGGTATTGGCCTGGGCATGGCTGAGGGCCTGGCATCTCAGGGTTGCGAAGTCTCTATCTGGGGCACGAATGATGATAAAAATGCTGCAGCATTAGAGACCCTCGAAGCCTATGGTCCCAAAATCTCCGTACAAAATTGCAACGTCGCCGACCAGACCGAGGTTAACGCCTGCTTTGCGGAGACACTAAAGATTCACAGCCGCGTGGACGGTTGCTTTGCCAACGCAGGCGTTGGCGCACGTGGTACAGATTTCGACAAGCTGGACGAAGCGGAATGGCATCGCATCATGGACGTGAACCTGCATGGCGTTTTCTACACTTTTAAGTGCGCCGCTGCACATATGCGTGAGAGATCTGACAACGGTGATTCTTTTGGTCGGCTGGTCGCAACCGCGAGCTTAGCTGTTGTATCCGGTCAAGCAAAAGGAGAGCACTATGCCGCCACCAAAGGAGCTCTGGTACCAATGATCAAGGCCTTGGCAGTGGAGTATGCTCGCCATGGAATAACAGCGCATACTTTGTTGCCCGGATGGGTCGAAACCGGCATGACCGAGCAAACATTCGCTTGGGAAAAATTTACCGATAATGTCATGCCACGGATACCGATGCGTCGTTGGGGCATTCCCGAGGACTTCGCCGCCATCGCCTGCTACATTATGTGCGAAGCCAGCAATTGGCATACAGCCGAAACTTTCCTAATAGATGGCGGCTATGCGAACTTCTGATCAGGCATTTTCCGAAGTCCGAATACTCGACTTCAGCCAAGTCCTCGCTGGTCCATTCGCTGTTATGCAGCTCGCACTCCTTGGAGCAGATGTCATTAAGGTCGAACAACCCGTTACTGGTGATTCCACACGAGGCCTCATGAATAATGGTGAGGATGAATCCATGTCACCTTCGTTTATGGGCATGAATCTCAATAAGCGGAGTTTGACGCTTAACCTTAAGAAAGCGGAGGCAATAGACATCATCATCCGACTATTGCCAGATATCGACGTCGTCGTAGAAAACTTCAAAGGCGGCACCATGCAACGTATGGGGCTGGACTATGACACGTTAAAAAAGTTCAAAACCGACCTCATCTATTGCTCAGTCACAGGCTACGGCCAAACTGGTGGCAAATCGACTGAAGCCGCCTATGACGGTGCGATACAGGCATCGAGCGGCATGATGTCGCAAAACGGACATCCAGAGACCGGTCCTACGCGGACTGGATATATGCCGGTTGACATGTCAACCGCCCTGAATACCGCTTTCGCCATTTCAGCCGCGCTCTATCGCAAGCTAGCGACAGGTAAGGGGCAACGGATCGATGTGGCCATGATGGATACCGCTATTATCATGCAGGCAGCTCAATACAGTAACTGGCTAAACCAAGGTAGCCTTGTAGGGCTTCGAGGAAACAGCTCCCCTACTCGCCAACCCACAGCAGACGTGTTTCCGACAAGCGATGGTTTCATACAAATTACAGCCCTCCGACAACCTCAAGTCGAAGCTCTGTTCGGTGAGATTGGCATCGGCCATTTGCTGCGGGATCCCAAATCAGCAACACCAGAAGCACGGATGCATTACCCTGATCCTATCGTGACAGCCGTAACGAAAGCATTGATGTCGGCAACAACCCACGAATGGATCAACCGCCTGGCGCCATTAGGAATTCCGGTCGCTGAAGTTAGAGAGCTACCAGATGTCATCGCAGACCCACAGTTCGAAGGACGTAATGCTTTCGTAACCCTGCCATCGCCCGTCGAGTCAGGCGGAACAATCACAGTCGCCAAAGCCGGTTATGTGACAGATGCAGATGGACCCTCAGTGAGATATGGACCACCGAAAATTGGCGAACATAGCGAAGAAATTCTTAGCACTGCCGGTTACTCCCAAGAAGACATCGCTAAGTTTCGAGCTGACGGAGTGATCTGATCGATAGTTAAAGCTAGACAGCAGATCAACACAAAGAAACGGTTTATCCCGATAACTACTAAAAAACTAAAATCGATTTCGGTTTCAATTTTTCTGAGAATTGTTGCTAATCTGTCCCGAGACAATCATTCAAGTAACAGCAGAGGTGACTGCTAACTCCGTTGCTGGGAAAGGTGACCGTAATCTAATTCATTAAGTGCCGCTGAAACGACACGCAAGGCCGAGCGGCTAAACATCAGCAAAAGCATAATGGCAACAATTAGATCAGGCCAGTACGAATCAAATTTCCAAACTAACGCGGCTGTCAGGATAACTGCGAGACCCTCAAAAACATCATTACGTGAACACTCGTAAACTGAATTCATATTGACATCGTCGTGCCTATGCCTGCTAAGCATCCAAAGGCAAAAACTATTCGCGAAAAGATTCAAGATAGCCGCGATAGTCATGGTCTGCACGACTGGAACTTCAGGGTTCTGAAGCCGCCAAATGATCTGCACTGCAACCATCACAGCTGCTAGGGCAATCAGAACACCCTTGAAAAGCGCGACCCTCGCTTTCGCATGAGCAGTCGCAGAGATCACCATGAGGCTGAGAGCGTAGGTAAGCCCGTCACCCAGATTATCAAGCGTACCCGAAAGTAGAGCTGATGAATGGCTTAGCCAGGATGCGGTTATCATGCCAAAAAAGGTAATGAAATTTATCAACATTACGCAAAGCAACACTCGCCGCTGTTCTGCCTCGAGCGCTTCTACGTTGAGGTTACCTTCGCAACAATCTGCCATCGCCAATTTCTTATCCGCTTAGTTCTGGCATTCTAACGTCATTTTCGTCTGACTCGAAGACTGAGCCAGATCTATCTGGCGTCCGCTGCGACATAAAGCTAAGCTATTCGAAAAATTGTGCATAAGCTGCATCTGCATTGATCCGAGAAATCATGAACTCTTCCTATGAACTTACACAAACCGGCCTGGACGCAGTCGATTATTTCCTAGAGACCTGGAACAGCCGCGACGCTGTATCTTGGGCAGATTCCCTTAATTTTCCCCATGTCCGCCCGTCACCCTCAGGGCCCATCAGAGTAGCGGAAACCGCCGATATGTATATTGCTGAGGTCGACTTCCAGAAGACTATCGATACTGGCTGGGATCACAGTGAGTGGGATTATCGATCCGTTCTGCAGACATCTTCCAACAAAATACATGCATCAGGACAATGGAGCCGTTACAACGATCAAGGAGAAGTTATCCTGACGACACCCATCCTTTACATCATTACCAGGGTGGCTAATCACTGGGGGATTCAGTCTCGTTTCGGATCGGATTACGCTGGCGACGCATGTGACACATCCGATATGGCTGGAAGAGGACTATCTCTGGTGCAGAATTACATCAATCAAGCCAACGCAGGCAATCAGCGAGCCTGTGCTCAACTACTGAATTACCCTCACTTTAAGATCGGGGTAGGCAAGCTATCCGTTACGAAGAGACCTGAGGATCTTAAACTTGAGGATCAAGCACTACAAATTCACTCTCTCGAGGCTATTCAGACTGGCCGGCATTCGGTAAACGTTGCGGTCGAACTAGAAAAAAAACAAAGCAAACAACTTATCAGTGGAGCCGTCCATATCAACAACAGGAACGACCATCTGGGTATACAAGCCTGGTCTTTTATGGACATTGATAGGAGCAAACAACTATAGATAAGGCTTGCTGGATCTTTGGAAACCATTATTCACCAACGCCATAATTCCTTAACAAATGTCGCTGATATAGGAAAAATCAGAGCGAAGATGAGTAGACTGCAAAAACTAGCTTTCGGGTCAGGGGACGTTGCGATCAACATCTCTTTAATGTCTGTCTCCTTATTACTGACTTATTTTTATACCGATATTGTTGGTTTACAGCCTCAACACATTGCCTTTCTTCTTCTTATTGTCCGTGTGATCGATGCTATTACAGATCCAATAATGGGAGCCTTAACAGACCGGATTATTTCGAAAGAGGGGCGTTATCGTCCCTGGATCGGAATAAGTGCGATTCCTTTCGGGGTATCAGTTTATCTAATGTTTACCACTCCGACATTTGATTACGAGGGCAAGCTAGCCTGGGCCTACGGCACTTACATTCTGAACAGTCTAATGTTTACACTGGTAACCATTCCCTACATTTCTTTGATAGGCGTCATCACCGATTCACCTGCTGAAAAGCTTTCCGCTAATACTTATCGCTTTTCTCTCGCTAAAACATCGGTGCTTATAGTTACCAGTGGCCTTACACTTCTCGCAACCTGGTTAGGTGATGGTAATCTTGCAGCTGGATTTGGCAAAGCCATGGCGATCATGTCTGCTCTAAGCACGGCCGCGCTGTTGTTCTGTTACGCGAAAACCTCCGAGAAAGTCAAACATAAGCCAGCATCCGAAAGTGAATGGTTACAACTTAGATTGTTGATCAATAACGATCAATGGCGGATTCTCGCAACAGCTTGCGTTCTGCTGATGACGGGTTTCCTCATCAGGAGTTCAATTGCTATTCACTACGCGGTCTACTTCCTTGATCTGAATAGTGGTGGACTGACTTTTGCTTTGTTCATGAGTCTGTGGGCCGTTGCCGGTATTATTGCAACACTGAGTTCGAGCTGGCTTACAGAGCGTTACTGCAAAATAAAGGTATTTCGATACTCACTCTTCTTAGCAGCTCTAACCGGTTTTGTGATGTTCTTTGCAGTAGGCAAAGGCGAGTTTCTATTAGGAATGTCTTTTTACTTCCTTCTCTGTTTTTTCAGCGATATTAATACCCCTATTTTTTGGGCCGCCATTTCTGAGGTAGTCGACTACGGAGAAAAACAACAAGGTATTCGAGTGTCTGGTTTATCTTACGGGAGTTTTTCCTTCCTTCAAAAACTCGGCATGGGCCTCGCTGGCTTTATTGTAGGCATACTACTGGATCTATTTGGCTACATAGCCGGTGCCCAACAAACTCCCTTCGCCCTCACTGGCATCGCTCTCATGATGTCAGCAATACCTGCCTTTCTTTTCCTGGCAGCCGGGCTCGTGATGAATCGCTACATCATTTCAAGTAGATATGCCGAGGATAATTTAAGGACTATCTAGAATTAACTACTCGGGAACGAGAAGTTTGATTCTTCCCGTAGTGTCGCCGATGGCCATCGTTGAGTTATAGTTTTGCGACGAGTATAAAAGCGCACACCGTCCGGGCCATAGGCTGACAAGTCACCAAAAAGCGAACGTTTCCAACCACCAAAACTATGATACGACACTGGCACTGGCAAGGGCACATTAATTCCAACCATCCCAGCTTTTACATGGTCAGAAAAATAACGAGCTGCTTCTCCGTCTCTCGTAAAAAGACAAGATCCATTGCCGTATTCATGATCATCCACCAACGACATGGCCTCATTCAGGTTAGCGACTCGAACAACGCTGAGAACAGGCCCAAATATTTCCTGCTGGTAGCAAGCCATTGTTGATTTAACATGATCGATCAAAGTTCCCCCAACAAAAAAACCATCGTCTCCCGCTGCCAGTTCGGGCTTTCGACCATCTACAATAATGCTCGCACCAGCTTTTTCCGCACTGTTAATCAAACTGACTACGCGATCACGATGTTCGTCTGAGATCAATGGGCCAAAATCATTGTTGGCATTATCAAAACTTCCTACCTTTAGCTTAACCATTTCGGCGCGGAACGCTGCGATCAGAGCATCGGCCGTTTCGTCTCCGATGGCCACGACAACGGAGACTGCCATACAGCGTTCACCGCTCGAACCAAAAGCTGCGCCCATGAGGGACTGCACTGTATTATCAATATCCGCATCCGGCATAACGATAGCGTGATTCTTCGCGCCGCCTAAAGCCTGACATCTTTTCCCATTAGCCGTCGCAGTTCGATAAACCGACTCTGCGACCGGTGTTGAACCGACAAAACTTACTGCCTGAATCCGTGGATCGCTCAACAGAACATCAACTGCTTCCTTATCGCCATTGACAACATTAAGGACGCCGGGCGGCAAACCAGCCTCCTGAGCAAGTTCAGCGACTCGCACGGCCGCCGATGGATCTTTTTCCGATGGTTTCAATACAAATGTATTGCCACAAGCAATAGCGAGCGGGTACATCCAAAGAGGCACCATAACTGGGAAGTTAAATGGAGTAATGCCGGCAACGACACCGAGTGGTTGAAATTCGCTCCAGGAGTCAATCTCTGGTCCTACATTACGCGAGTATTCACCCTTGAGGAGTTCCGGCGCGAAGCACGCGAATTCAACATTTTCAATGCCCCTGCCGACCTCGCCAGCTGCATCGTGGCTGATCTTCCCGTGCTCACTACCGATCAATGCTGCCAATTCATCTGTATGGGACTCCAGCAGGGCCTTGAATCTAAACATAATTTGCGCTCGGCGAGCCGGTGGCGTTGCCCGCCACTCTGGAAAGACCGCTTGCGCCGCAGCAATCGCTTCAGTTGTCACCTCTGCTGAGGCAAGACTTACCTTTCCATCAATTTTACCGGTGGACGGGTTGGTTATATCTAGATGACGATCGCCGGAATGACGAACCGCTCCGTTAATTAAATGACCTACAGACTTCATAAGAAAAACCTCACTCCAGTGGTGCAGCAGTGTAAACCACCTGCCTCATCGATTTGTACCTAATCCACGACCTCTATATGCTCCACATTGAGTAATTTTGGGAGTTTCACTTGACTGTTATCGTTGCTGGCCACGTTGATTTTGATACTACGGAAAA
>MDSZ01040529.1_pt1 | contig 14381 bp, 13 predicted proteins | sample 811201 | NCBI WGS metagenome assembly MDSZ01 (sample SAMN05326647, study PRJNA326480) | marine metagenome | isolation source: seawater | place: Indian Ocean: North | collected 2010
AAAAAAGGGAGCTAATGTTTATGTTGAAGGACAGTTAAGCACTCGAAAATGGAAAGATGAGGCTTCGGGCCAGGATAAATATTCGACAGAGGTTGTTCTTCAAGGTTATAACTCAAGTTTAACAATGTTAGATAGTAGAAGCAGTGGGAACAACTCAAATTTAGTGTCAGAAAACAAAAGCTCACTTCCAAATGATAATTTAAATCAAGATAATTCTGATTTAGATGATGAAATTCCTTTCTAAAATTAAATGGAAAAAAATACTTTAGAAAAAAATAAAATATTTAAACCTATATTTGTTCAAGATGAGATGAGTTCCTCCTACTTATCCTATGCGATGAGCGTTATAGTTAGCAGGGCTCTCCCTGATGTAAGAGATGGTTTGAAACCAGTTCATAGACGAATAATTTATGCAATGTATAAAGGTGGATACGATTGGTCCAAACCTTTTAGAAAATCAGCAAGAATTGTTGGTGATGTAATCGGTAAATACCATCCGCATGGAGATCAATCAGTTTATGATGCTTTGGTTAGATTAGTTCAAGATTTTTCAATGAGCGTACCGTTAATTTCTGGTCAAGGAAATTTTGGATCAATAGATGGTGATCCTCCGGCAGCTATGAGATACACAGAGACAAAATTGGGAAGAATATCTCAATATCTTACTGAAGATTTAGAAAAAAATACCGTAAATTTTAGAAGTAATTACGATGAAACTGAGAAAGAACCTGAGGTTCTTCCTTCTCAATATCCAAATATATTGGTTAATGGTGCCGGAGGTATAGCTGTAGGTATGGCAACGAGTATACCACCTCATAATTTAGGAGAAATTATTGATGCAACCATTGCATACATTAACAATAAAGAAATAACTATAAGTCAATTAATGAAACATGTTCCTGGTCCAGATTTTCCAACTGGAGGAATTATTATAGGTAAAGATATAATCAAGCAAGGTTATAACAAAGGAAGAGGATCTTTCAAAATTAGAGGAGAAATTGAATTCGAAGAAAAAAAAGGAGGTAGAGATTTATTAATAATTAAATCTATTCCTTATCAAGTCAACAAATCAGTTTTAATTGAGAAAATTGCACAACTTGTCAGGGATAAAAAAATTGAAGGTATTAGAGATCTTAGAGATGAGTCAAATCGAGAAGGCATCAGAGTTGTGATAGAATTAAGAAAAGGTGTTGAACCAGAAACTATAAGGCGACAATTATATAAATTAACTAATATCGAGAGTTCATTTGGCTTTAATACTTTAGCAATTGTAGCTAATAAACCTAAAATTTTAAATTTAAAAGAATTCATTTCTGAATTTTTAAAATTTAGAGAAGACACTGTTATAAAAAGGGTAAAGTTCGATTTAAAAAGAGCGGAAGAAAGAGCACATATTCTAATAGGACTTGCATCAGCTGTCGAGAACATTGATGAAGTAATAAAGATTATTAAAAATTCAAAGAATACTGAAATAGCTAAAAAAAATCTTTTGTCTAAAAAATGGAAGATAAAAAAAAGTGCAAAAATAATAAGTTTAATTGAAAAGAAAAAAAATATTACAAACTACCAGCTATCCAACATTCAAGTAGATGCGATACTAGAATTGAGACTTCAAAAACTTACAGCTTATGGAATAAATGAAATTGAAACTGAAATTTCAAAACTTTCGAAGTTAATTTTAGAGTATAATAAAATAATTGGATCAAAAAAAGTTTTGTATAAATTGATCACAGAGGAATTAATTAAAATTAAAGACAAATTTTCTTCACCAAGAAAAACGAAAATAATTGATGCGGTACTCAATTACAACATTGAAGAAACTATCCAAAAAGAGTCTGTAGTTATCAACATAACTAATCAAGGATACATAAAAAGGGGACCTTTAAGCTCACTTAAGGCTCAAAAACGTGGTGGAAAAGGAAAAACAGGCATTTCGACTAGGGAGGATGATTTTGTTATACAAATTTTTACCGCTAATACTCATACACCTGTTTTATTTTTTTCAACTCAAGGTCTTGTTTATAAAATCAAGGCACATAAAATTCCAGAGGGTACGGCTGCATCTAAAGGAAAATCAATTTTTAATATTTTACCTTTAAAAAGTCACCATTCTATAAGCTCTATAATGCCCTTACCAGAAGACGAAACTGAATGGAAAAATTTAATGATTGTATTCGCTACAGCTAAAGGCAACGTAAGGAAAAATTCTTTAGAGGATTTTATAAATATTAATAACAGCGGAAAAATTGCAATGAAACTTGATACAGATGATAAAATTATAGGAGTAAAAATTTGTAAAGAGGACCAAGATATTTTATTAAGCACTCAACTTGGAAAATGCATAAGATTTCAATGTAAAAAGCTTAGAGTTTTTAAAGGAAGATCCTCAAAAGGAATTAAAGGAATAAAATTAAATGAAAAAGATAAAGTAATATCATTATCAATTTTAGATAATCCGAAAATTAATGCAAAAAATATTAACAAAGATAAAAAGGTGAAAAATGCAGCTGATACCTATATTCTTTCAGTAACAGAAAATGGTTATGGAAAAAGATCTTCTTATTTAGATTACAGAGTTACAAATAGAGGTGGAAAAGGAATTATTGGAATAATTAATTCACCTAGAAATGGCAATATTTCATCTTCATTAGTAGTAAGAGAAACTGATGAAATTTTATTATCAACTGACAAAGGAAGTATTATGAGATGTGCAGTAAAAGAAATAAGAATTGCAGGTAGAAATACTCAAGGGGTAAGAATTAAAAAATTGTCAGGCACGGAAAAAGTTGTTTCAGTTATTAAAATTGAGGATAACGTTCAATAAATGAAAATAGCTGTCTACCCAGGAACTTTTGATCCAATTACTTATGGTCATATTGATGTTATTAAAAAGGCCCTTAAAATATTTGATAAATTAATTATAGCTACAACTGATAATATTGATAAAGATTATTTTTTTTCTTTGGATGAGAGAATAGATATAATCAATAACTCCCTATTTAAAGATCTTAAATTTGATAAAAAAAAAATTAAAGTTTTATCTTTTAATAATTTGACTATTGAGCTTTGTAAAAAACATAAAGCTACAGCAATTATAAGAGGGTTACGGGCTGTTTCAGATTTTGAATATGAATTCCAATTAGCCGGTATGAATAAAAAATTAAACTCTAAAATTGAAACAATGTTTTTAATGTCAGATGTGGAGAACCAGATAATTTCTTCCAAATTTGTTAAAGAAATCGCTAATCTTGGTGGAGATATTGATAGATTTGTGACAAAATATACAGTTAATAAATTAAAAAATAAATATTAATGAACAAAATAATCTATTTATTAATAATATTATTTGGTTTATTTAATACAAACTTAAAAGCAAATGAGATTATGATTTTAAAATTAAAATATGGAGTTGTAGAAATTGAACTATTCCCTGATAAAGCCCCTAATCATGTAAAGAGATTTAAAGAGTTGGCTAATGGTGGAAAATACGATGGAGTAGTTTTTCATAGAGTAATAGATGGCTTTATGGCTCAAACCGGTGACGTAAAATTTGGGAACTCTAACAGTTCAAATTATAATTTATCACTAGCAGGAACTGGTGGATCGAGCTTACCTAATTTAAAAGCAGAATTTACAGATGTTGCTCATGTAAGAGGAACTTTATCCGCAGCACGATCAGCCGATCCTGATAGTGCAAATAGTCAATTTTTTATTTGTTTTGATTCTGCTCCCCATTTAGATCGACAATACTCAGTGTTTGGAAAAGTGACAAAGGGAATGGAATTTGTAGATATGATAAAACGAGGCGATCCAAACTCTGGCGCAGTTGATAATCCAGATAAGATTATTTCTTTAAAATCAAAATAAACAAATGTTAAATTCTGAATTTTCATTTGAGTTAATTACTCAAGATGATAGAGCAAGACTAGGGAAAATCATTACTTCAAGAGGACTTATAGATACGCCTACGTTTATGCCTGTAGGAACTCAAGGTACAATTAAAGGTGTTTTTGTTGATGACATATTAAAGACAAATACACAAATAATTTTGGGTAACACTTATCACTTGTTATTAAGACCTGGAATGGAGACTCTAGAAAAATTTAAAGGGATTCATAAATTTATGAATTGGAATAAGCCAATATTAACTGACTCAGGCGGCTATCAAATTATGTCTTTATCAAAACTTAATAAAATAGATATAGAATTAGGAGCAATTTTTAAATCACATTTAGATGGAAAAAAAATAATTTTAAGTCCAGAAAAAAGTATACAAGTACAAAAAACAATCAACTCTGATATAATGATGGTACTAGATGAGTGCCCACAACTCACTAATGATAAAATAATTTTATCAAAAGCTATTGAAGTATCTACAAAATGGGCCCAGAGAAGTAAAATAGAGTTTGGAAATAACAAATTAAAAGCATTATTTGGAATAGCTCAAGGTGGTCTATATAAAGATCTTAGGGTAGAGAGCATTGAAAAATTAAAAGAAATTGATTTTGATGGCTATGCAATGGGTGGATTAGCAGTTGGTGAGAAAAAATCAGAAATGCTTAAAATTTTAAACGAAACTACTGAATTTCTTCCTAAAAATAAACCAAGATATTTGATGGGTGTTGGCACACCCTCTGATATTTTAGGAGCAGTTAAAGAAGGTATTGACATGTTTGACTGTGTGATGCCCACAAGATCGGGAAGAACTGGATTAGCATTTACTTGGGAAGGAAAGTTAAATCTTAAAAATTCAAAATTTAAAAACGATCTAAGTCCTTTGGATGAAAAATGCGACATTAAGGATCTAAATAAATACTCTAAAAGTTATTTGAATCATTTGATTAAATCTGATGAGATTTTAGCATCAATGTTAATTTCTCTTCACAATATATATTTTTATCAACAATTTATGCGAGAAATTAGAAAAAACATAAAAAATAGAACATTTTTGAATTTTTATAAAAAATATATTAATTTATTTGATTAAGTATTTGAATTTTTAAAAATTAGTATATAAAGATCCAATTCAAGGGCCCTTAGCTCAGTTGGTAGAGCACCTCCCTTTTAAGGAGGGTGTCGATGGTTCGAGTCCATCAGGGCTCACCAAATTAAGCTTTAATTGGTGGGTATTTAATTATTACTTCATTAATCCAATTTTGAAGATTCTCAATTCTCTTTTTGCTACTTGGGTGTGTGCTTAAAAATGCAGGCGGTTCTTTACCTTTGTTTTTTTCGGCCATTCTTTGCCAAAGTTTTACTGACTCCCTAATATCATAACCTGCTAAAGATGAAAAGATTAGTCCTAGATAATCTGCTTCTGTTTCTTGCTTTCTACCAAAAGGATTCATGATACCTAACTGAAATATATCCATACCAGTATTTTGTCCTATAGTATTTCTTGTACGGTTTATAGCTCCACCTAAAAAGACATCAGCTACAGCTGTGCCTAAATTAATCGTCATAGCGTGGCTAGCTCTTTCAATTGAATGTTTAGCAACTGCATGAGCAATTTCATGACCCATTACAATTGAGAGGGCGTCTGTATTTTTTGTAATTTTTAATAATCCTGTATACACAGCAATTTTACCTCCTGGCATACACCAGGCATTAGCAATTTTATCATTGTCTACTAAAATATAATCCCAGCCAAAATTTTTTGTTGGATCATCTTTACCTTTTTTTTCAAAAAAATTACTCACCGAAACTTCAATTTTTTTTCCGATATTTTTTATTTCATTTAATTGTTTTCCGGTAACTATAAGTTTTGATTTAAGCCTAAAATTTTCATAAGCATTAGCTGCCTGCCTGTTTATTTTTGCCTCAGGAATAAGACTTAATTGTCTTCTCTCTGTAATTGGTACTGAGGCACATGATGGCAATAAAATTGAGGTGCAGCAACACCCAAATAAGCCAAGAAATTTTCTTCTGTTTATGTTATACATGTAAGTGACTCATGATTTTAAATAATAAATTATTAATTGCAATTTTTATATTACTACTTGTTTTTATAGTTTACTCTAGTTATTCCTAATTCATGCAAAAAAACAGTATTAAAAAATCATTTTTATCAAAAATAAGGAATAATTTTATTGCTGGGATAGTTGTTTTAATTCCTATAGGTATTACTTTATATTTAACTTTATTTTTTATTAGGATATCGGGAAATATTATACCAAAGGAAATTAATCCAAATAATTATCTGCCATTTGATATACCAGGCGTTGAAATTTTAGTAGCTTTATTATTTATAACTTTTGTTGGCTGGCTTTCACTTTCTTTTTTGGGAAAGAAATTTTTTGAACTTTTTAATAATTTACTTAAGAAGATCCCGATTCTAAGAACAATATATTCAGCTATAGGGCAAATGACTGAAAGTTTCACAAAAAGTGATAATAAACAGAAAAGTGTAGTTTTATTAGAATATCCAAGAAAAGGCGTATGGGCAGTTGGATTTGCAACAAAAGAAAATGAGGGAATTATTAAAAAAAAAATAAATGAGGAATTAATTAATGTTTTTGTACCAACAACACCCAACCCAACTAGTGGTTTCTTATTAATGGTTTCAAAAAAAGATTTAATATATTTAGATATTTCATTTGAACAAGCTTCTAAATTTATTGTTTCAGCAGGAACAACTAATATAAATTAAAAGTCTTCAGTATTAATTATTTCAGCTTTATCAAAAAGTTTAAGAAGAAAATTGTACTTTGATTGATTTAGTTCACCATAAATATTTACAATATGTTTTTCTGCTAATTTGAACAAATCTTCGTGTATTATCGGGTCGGCAAATCTAAAATTTTTTAATCCGCTTTGTTGGTAGCCTATTAAATCACCAAATCCTCTTAATTTTAAATCCTCTTCGGCAATAAAAAAACCGTCATCTGACTTTTTTAAAATTTTAATTCTCTTAACAGCGTTTTTGCTTAATCCCTCTTTAAACAATAATATACAAGAGGCTTGTTTATCACCTCTGCCAACTCGACCCCTTAATTGATGTAGTTGAGCTAATCCAAATTTATTTGCATTTTCAATAATAATGATATTTGCATTTGGAAAATCGATACCAACTTCAATAACAGTAGTTGAGACCAAAATTGAAATTTTTTTTTCAAAAAATTTCTTTAAAACGATTTCTTTATCCTTCTTTTGTAAAGCTCCATGAATTAACCCAACTTTTTGAGGAAATTTTTTATTTATAATATCAAATTTTTTCTTAGCCGATGAATAATTTAAAAATTTAGAGTCTTCTATTAAAGGACAAACCCAATAAATCTGATTCTTTTCTTTAATTTGTTTTTCCAGATATTTCCACAGTTCATTAATTTTATTTTCTGGTTTACTCAAGGTTATTATTTTTTTTCTTGAAGATGGTTTTTCTTTTATCTTTGATACATCCATATCCCCATAAAGAGACATCATCATAGTTCTAGGAATAGGAGTTGCTGACATTAATAACAAATCACAATTTTTACCACCCTTCTTTGCTAAATCTGATCTCTGTTTTACTCCAAATTTATGTTGTTCATCAATTACAACATAACCTAATTTTTTAAAGTAAATTTTCTTTTGAAAAAGTGCATGTGTCCCTATTAAGAGATCAATTTTACCATCATTTAAGTTTTTTAAAATATTTTTTCTTACTATCGACTCTGTCTTTCCAGAAAGAAATTCAATTTTTATATTTTTATTTTTAAATAATTTTTTGGCAAGGTTAAAGTGTTGTTGAGACAAAATTTCAGTTGGTGCCATAAATGCACACTGATAATTACTTTCTATAACATTTGCTATAGATAGTAATGACACTATTGTTTTTCCTGAACCTACGTCGCCTTGTAATAATCTAAACATTCTTTTGTTATTTTTAAGATCTAAATTTATTTGTTTTAAGGAGCCTTCTTGATCTTTCGTTAATTTAAAAGGCAATGAGTTTATGATAGATTTAGAAATATCCTCTTTAAAAAGCTTTTGTTCTTTCTCTTTTTTTATTCTTTTTCTGTTTTCTGAGAGAGTAATAAAATTAGCACATATTTCGTCAAAAACTAATCTTCGATAACTCGGCGAACTTGTGTTTTTACTTTCATTAGAATTATGAAGCTTCTTAATGCTTTCATTCCAATTTAAAAGACGATTTTTTTTGACAAAATCTTCACTTAACCAATCTTCTATACAAGGAACACTATTAGTAATTTTTTCACAAATGGATCTGTATTTTTTCTCATTAATTCCTTTTGTAAGACTATATTTTGGTATATTTTTAACAACATAATCTTTATTTTCAAGAGAAGTAACGTAGTCGGGATTGGTAATTTGGTATTTGTTCTTAAAGAAATTTATTTTTCCACTAATAATAATCCATTCATTTACTGGAAAAATTTTTCTTAAATAACCCTCACGACTATTAAAATAAACTATATCAATTTTACCTGTCTCATCTTCACAATTAATCTTATTTGGTAGATTTCTAATTCTTGGAAAATTAAGTTTTTTAACTTTCACTTTAATTGTTTGAATTTTGCCTATTTCTAATTCATTTAATTTATATATTTTTGTCCTATCAGTCTCAGAATAAGGAAGATTTAAAATTATATCTTTGACTTTTTCAATTTTTTTCTTTTTGAGGTATTTTGTTAGCTTCGGACCTATACCTTTTAATTTATTTATATCTTGAAAAATAAAATCTTTTTTAAATAAACCCATAAATTGATATATAATATATTTTATGTCTGAAGAATTAGAAAATTTTAAAAAAAAACTTTTATACAGAGCCTCTTATAGAGGAACAAAAGAGATGGATATTCTCTTAAGTTCATTTGTAAAAAACCACATACATAAATTTAGCCAATCTCAATTACATCATTTGGAAAATTTCTTGAAATTAGAAGATGAAACTATTTTAAATTTCTACAATTTTGATTTGATTGATGAAAATATAGATAAAAATCCCGTATCAAAAATTTTTAAAGAATTTAAAATATAGTGGCGGAGAGGGTGGGATTCGAACCCACGAACGAGTTGCCCCGTTGCTGGTTTTCAAGACCAGTGCTTTCAACCGCTCAGCCACCTCTCCTGACAAATAAGTTGCATTATTTATTACTATCAAAGAAGCAAAATAACAATAAATAACTGTTAATTTTCTTATGCTAGTTAATAAATAATAAATATGGTAATTAAAAAAATGTATAAAAAAATTGTTTTTTTCATAATTTTTAATGTTTTTGTATTTGATGCATCATATTCCTCAGAAAATGATTTTAAATCGTGGATTAAGAGTTTCAAAATTAGAGCAGTAGAAGCTGGAATTTCAGAAAAATTACTAAACGACATAATGTTGGACGTAAGATTTTTACCTAAAGTAATTGAATATGATAGATATCAACCAGAGTTTTATGAGGATACATTTACATATATAAAAAAAAGAACCTCAAAAAAAAAAGTTAAAGATGGCCTCAAATTGTATAAAAAAGAAAAAAAAATTATTGATAAAGTTGAGATTGAATTTCAAGTTGAAAAGGAACTTCTTTTAGCCTTAATGGGAATTGAAACAAATTTTGGTAAATATTTAGGCAAGATGGATATAATTTCATCTCTAGCAACACTTAGTTACGATAAAAGAAGAAGTGAATTTTTTACAAATGAACTTTTAATTTTACTTAGTCTTGTAGATAAAAAAATAATAGATAAAAATATCCTTTATGGTTCATGGGCTGGAGCTTTTGGTAACTTTCAATTTATGCCAAAAACTATAAGAAATTACGCAATAGATTATAATAAAAATAATACCATCGAATTAAAAGAAACAGAAGATTCATTTGCTTCGGCTGCTAATTATCTTAAAACTATAGGCTGGAAGGAACAAGAGCCTTGTTTTATTAAAATAAATTTAAAAGATAATATTCCAAAAAAATATTTAAATACTTCTGCTAGAAATATTAAAAATAAAAAAAATTTTTCATTTTTTAAAAAATATATTTACAACTCTAATAATCTTAATTTAAAGGGTAATGAAAAAGTAGCAATAATAACTCCAGATAAAGATATAATCCCTGATGCTGAGAAACTTGATCCAGCATACTTAGTTTTCGAAAACTATGAGAAGATTTTAAATTGGAATAGATCTCTTAGATTCGCTTTAGCTGTTTGCACTCTAAAAAATAATTTTAAAAATGAAATATAAATTATTAGCATTTTTAATTTTTTTAGCTTCTTGCTCATCAAACTATATCACTTTCGAAAATAGGGAGGTTTATTATTCTCAAGGATTTGCCTACATATATAATGATGAAGATTATAAAGATAGAATAATTAAAGGAAAACTTGATAATTCCGAGTTACAAATTTCACACAATGGTTTAAAAACAAATACTCTTATCAAAATTACTAATCCTAAAAACAAAAAAACAATAACATTAAAAAATATTAAAAGAATTGAATATCCAGATTTTTATAAAATATTAATTACAAAGCCAGTTTCAGAAAAACTTGAGATATCTGATACTCTCCCATTAGTTGAGCTAACGGAATTAAGAAAAAATGAGTCATTTGTTGCAAAAAAAGCAAAAATTTATAATGAGGAAAAAAAGATTTCATCAAATGCACCAGTAGCTACAGTCAAAATTTCAAATATTTCAAAAAATAAAAAAAAAACTAAAATTAAAGAAAAAACGAGTGACCAAATTTATATTTTAATAGCTTCATTCTACTCAATGGAAGTGGCAAAATTTTTGAAAGAGAGAATCATTAAGGAAATACCTGAGTATGATATCAATAAACTAATTGTTAAAAAAAAAAAGGATAAGGAAATTAACCTTTTATCAGGGCCATATAGTGCTGTTAATTTAATGAAAAATGATTACATTCAATTAAAAAATTTTGGTTTTGAAGATTTAGATATAACATTAAATGAATAAGTACTTCTTAATATTATTTATATTTTTAAATTTAAGCATCTCAGTTAATGCTAATCCTAATTTAAATATAAGAACAGGTATTCTAATGGACTATCATTCAGATAAGATTTTGTATGAATATGACCCCGACACACAAATTTATCCTGCTTCTATGACAAAGATTATGACCTCTATAGTTGCTTTTGATTTATTAAAAAAAAATCAACTATCACTTGACGATATGTTCGTTGTCTCTGAAAATGCCTGGAGACTATCGCAAAGTGGATACTCTTCTATGTTTATAATGGTAAATGATCAAGTTTCTGTAGAGGATCTTTTAAGAGGGATAATAGTGGCGTCTGGCAACGATGCTTGTGTTGCACTCGCGGAAGGCATTGCTGGTTCTGAGGAAAATTTTGCAGAAATGATGAATGAAAAAGCTGATGAGATTGGAATGACCGGAACAAATTTTACGAATTCATCAGGTATAAATGATCCAGAAAATCTCTCAACAGTCAGAGATATAGCACTAATGTCAAAATACCTTATAAAGAATTATCCGGTTTATTATGAAATTTTCGCGGAAAAAACTTTTACTTGGGATAGAACAGGCGGAGATCCAATAAAACAAGGAAATAGAAATCCATTGTTGTATAAAAATGTTGGAGTGGATGGGGTTAAAACAGGGTATTTAGCTGTTGAAAAATATTCTTTGGCTAGTTCTATGAGGAAAAGAGACAGACGACTTATTGCAGTTGCTTCAGGTTTTCCAACAAAAAATTTAAGAAGCTCAGAGTCATTAAAATTATTAAATTGGGGCTTTAGAAACACAAATACTTTTGAAGTTTCAAAACAAAACGAAACAGTTTTTGAGCTTGATACTTGGTTATCAAACAATAAAAAATTAAAAGTTGTGACCAAAGATGATTATTTTATAACATTGGATAAAAAAGATATTAGAAACCTAAAAATTTCTTTAGTTTATAATGGTCCAATAGTTGCACCAGTTCAAAAAGACGACAAAGTTGCTGATTTAATCGTTTACAATAAGAATGATATTGTAAAAAAACTCCCATTATTTGCAGCAGAGGATCTAAAAAAAGTTAATTTTTTTAAAAGCTTAGTCACTTCCATAAATTATTTAATTTGGGGAGATGTTTAAAAAACCATTTTTTATAGTTTTCGAAGGTGTAGAAGGTTGTGGAAAATCTTATCAAAGTAAAAGACTATTTAAAAAACTTAAAGAAAATAATTTTAAAGCTATATTGACTCGTGAGCCTGGTGGAACAAAAAGCGCTGAATTAATCAGAAATCTCATTTTGAAGGATTATTTCAGTAATTCAAAAAAAGAAAAATTTGATAAATATACAGATACTTTATTGTACCTTGCTGCTCGAAATGAACATGTAAAAAATAAAATTGAACCTGCATTAAAAAAAAATAAAATAGTAATTTGTGATAGATTTGTAGACTCAACGATAGCTTATCAAGTATATGGTAAAAAAGTAAAATTAAGATTTATAAAAGAAATACACAAAATAATACTTAAAGGAATTAAACCAAATTTAACTTTTATACTTAAAGTCTCACCTAAAGCATCAAAAAAAAGACTAATTAAAAGGAAATCTAAAAACAGATATGACAATTTTCCTCAATCATTTTACAACAAAGCTCAAAAATCATTTTTAAAAATAGGTGAAAATAAACGAAATTACATTATTTTAGACTCATCAAATAATGATAAATCCTTAGAAAATAAAATCTTCGAAATTACTAAAAGACATTTAAAAATTAAATGACTTTTTCAGAAACATTTGATCCAAAAATAACTGCTCAATTATTTGGGCATCAAAAAAACTTTAATTATTTAAGTAAATTGATTTCTATAGATAAGTTCCCTAAAATATCTTTATTTTCTGGAAATAAAGGAATAGGAAAATCAACCCTTATAAATCATTTACTTCATTATTATTTTGATAAGAAACATTACGATGAAAAATTATATAAATTTGATGAAGAGAGTATTTTTCATAAACAATTTAAGAATAATTTATTTCCCAATATAGTTTATCTTAATGCTTCAAGTTTTAAAAATTCCAGAATTGAGGATTTGCGTATTCTTAAGAACAATTTATCTAAACCTTCAATTAATAATGATAAAAGATTTATAATTCTTGATGATGTTGAAGTTTTTAAAGTAAATAGTTTAAATGCTCTTCTGAAAATGATTGAAGAACCTTATAAAAGGGATTTTTTTATATTAATAAACAACAAATCAAAATCTATTTTAGATACAATTAGGTCAAGATGCATTGAGTTCAAAATTATATTAAATTCTGCAAGTAAAAAAAAAATAATTATATCTTTGATGGATATTTTTAATCAAGAGTTTTCCATTGATCAAAATTTTGTAGAGACAACTCCAGGTAACTTTTTAAGATACAATCATATAATAAAAGAAAAAAAACTTAATATTGAAATAGATTTTTTAAAAAATCTACAGAAAATATTGGATATTTATAAAAAAGAAAAAGATATTTTTTTAAAGGATTTCTTAATATTTTTAACTGAATATTATCTACTTAAGAATAGATCAAATAAGATAGATTGTACCGAAAAATTTATTGAAAATAGATCTTTTATCGTTAAAAACATTAATAATTTTTTTTTATATAATTTAAATCAAAGTACTTTATTAAATATTTTAGAGAATAAATTTATAAATGAGTAAAAACTTTTACATTACCACACCGATTTATTACCCTTCAGGAAAACCTCATATGGGACATGCCTACTCAAGCATTATAGCTGATATTTTTGCACGGTTTAAAAGATTGGAAGGTTATAATGTTTTATTCTTGACCGGAACAGATGAACATGGTCAAAAAATACAAAAAGAAGCAGAAAAAAATAATAAAGATCCGAAACTATTTTGTGATGAAATATCTGAAACATTTAGATCTCTTACTAAAACTTTAAATTTAACTAATGATGATTTTATTAGAACGACTGAATTAAGACACTCTCAATCTGTAAATGAAATATGGAATAGATTGGTAAAATCTGGAGATATTTATCTAGATAAATACAGCGGTTGGTATTCTGTTTCTGATGAGGCATATTACGATGAAGATGAAATTTTTGAAAAGGATGGAAAGAAGATATCAAAAGCTTCTGGTTCAGTAGTTGAGTGGGTAGAGGAAGAGTCTTATTTTTTCAAATTATCAGCTTGGCAAAATAAATTATTGAGTCATTATGAAAAAAATAAAGATTTTATACTCCCACAATCAAGAAGAAATGAGGTCAAGAGTTTTGTAGAAAAAGGGCTTAAGGACCTTTCGGTAAGTAGGACTTCATTTTCTTGGGGCATTTCAGTTCCAGGAAATAAAAAACATGTCATTTATGTTTGGTTAGATGCATTAACAAATTATTTAAGTGCACTTAATTTTCCAGACACTAACCATCAAAAATATAAATCTTTTTGGCCGGCTG
>MDSZ01117067.1_pt1 | contig 14381 bp, 16 predicted proteins | sample 811201 | NCBI WGS metagenome assembly MDSZ01 (sample SAMN05326647, study PRJNA326480) | marine metagenome | isolation source: seawater | place: Indian Ocean: North | collected 2010
CACAGAGCGGTCTACAGAAACTTGAAACTTGAGAAGGCATTTGCAGATGGAAACACTTACGTTTGATTATAATGATGAAAAAGCTTGGGATTTATTTGAGGAAGGTAGAACCAAAGGGGTCTTTCAATTAGAGAGTAACCTTGGTCGCTCTTGGTCAAAGAAGGTCAAGCCGAAAAACTTGGAAGATCTTGCTGCACTGATTAGTATTCTACGTCCGGGATGTCTAAAGGCTATCACTGACGGTAAATCTATGAGTCAGCACTATGTTGACAGAAAGCACAAGGTAGAAGAAGTCACATACCTGCACGACTCTCTTAAAGAGATTCTTGAACCCACTTACGGGGTTTTGATTTATCAAGAGCAGTGTATGCGCATTGCCCAAAAGATCGCTGGATTTAATCTACAAGAAGCTGACGTGCTTCGTAAAGCGATTGGAAAGAAGAAAGCTGATCTCATGGCTAGGGTTAGAAAAGACTTTCTGCAAGGGTGCAAGAAGCTAAAGATGGTTGACGAAGCAACTGCCGACGAAATCTTTGGCTGGATTGAAAAGTCTGCTAGATATTCGTTCAATAAAAGCCATGCTGTTGCATACGCTATGAACTCATATCTCAGCGCTTGGTACAAAGCAAACCACACAAAAGAGTTCTTTTTGTCTTACTTGATGTATGCCAACGAAAAACAAGATCCCCATCAAGAGATATACGAACTTGTTTCGGAAGCAAAGCTTTTTGATCTTGAGGTAAAAATTCCAAAGCTATCAGAATGGTCTGAAGAATTCTTTATCACAAACAAAGGTATATATTTTGGTGTAAAAAACGTAAAGTCACTAACCGGTGTTAATGGTGATAAAGTCATCAATGCTATAAACGACACTAAAGAAGATATCAACAAGAAACCAGCTAATTTTACTTGGATGGATATTCTTATACATCTGTCTACAAAGATTAACTCTACAGGCTTTAAAGCCTTGTGTTCTATTGGCTTCTTTTGCACAAGAACTACAGGTATCAGTAGGAACAAAGCTTTGTATGAATACCTAATCTTTAAAAATTTAACCAAAGCTGAACTTAAATGGGTGACTGAAAATTATAAGTCTAGAAAGTGGAAAACATTAACTGAGTGCTTTGCAGAACTAGCACCAACTAAAAAGGAAGGTGGTGGCACAAGCAGGGCATCTCGCAGTCAAGACATTCAAAATGAAATTACTTTTCTAGAAAATCCTCCGTATGAACTTACAGATGATCCGTCTTGGGTCGTGGAGCAAGAAATTAAGTTTTTGGGATGTCCAATCTCTATCTCTAGAATTGAGTCATCCGACACTTCTTCTTCAAACACAAGCTGTAAGGAATTATTAGATGGAAAAAAAGGAGAGAACCTTTGTGTAGCTGCTACTGTCAATAGAGTAGCTGACCACAAGTGTAAGAACGGAAAGATGATGAGTTTTCTAACAATAGAAGATGAAACATGCTCATTAGATAGTGTTGTAGTATTCCCTGAGACCAGAGAGAAATACCAATACGTACTATTTGAGAATAACAATTTATTGTTTTGTGGGAAGACTGATAAAAATAATTCATTTATTATTGATAAAATACATGAAATTTAGGTCTGACTAGAGTATAACAGGTAATACATATTTAAACTTGGAGAAATTGATGAATAACTGTACATTTACTGGATATCTTTTGCATGACCCACAGGTGGATAGCGAGGGGGACGGTGCAGCTTGCTGTACGGTAAAGATGGTGACTTACGAGTATCGAAAGAACAAGCGTGGAGAAAAGAAAAAAGTTCCTACAACCATCACCTTGCAGGCTTGGGCTAGCGGTGCAGAAACAATTGTTAAGCTGGGTAAGAAGGGGACAAAGATGACCGTCTATGCCTCCGCAAGAAATGGAGTGATGAAGACAGACGCTACAGACGATATTGTATTTAGAATTAATGAATTTGACTTTGGTTGTTTAGATAAGGAATAAAATGAGAAAAAAAAGAATCCTATTTTGCAGTGAAGCTACTTTTCTGAACACGGGTTATGCTACATACACCAGAGAGATATTAAACTATCTACACTCTACAGGTAAATATGAATTAGCAGAGATGTCAGCGTATGGGGAAAGGAATGACCCTAGAGCGGCTAATATCCCTTGGGGTTATTACGGTGTTGTGCCAAACCAAAACAGTGAACCAAAAGCGTCTCAGCAAGAACTAGATGCCTACAACTCCACTCCGTCAGCACAGTTTGGAGAGTGGATTTTTGAGCATGTTTGCTTGGACTTTATGCCGGATGTAGTGTGTGATATCCGTGACTTCTGGATGCTTGATTTTGCAGAACGGTCTCCATTTAGACCTTATTTTAAATGGGCTGTAATGCCAACGGTTGATGCTAGACCGCAAGCACGTCAATGGGTGGCAACGTATGCTAGCGCGGATGCCTGCTTCACATACTCGGATTGGGCGGGAGGGATCTTAAAAGATCAGTCAGGCGATAAAATTAACTATTTAGGTAGCGCCCCTCCGTCTGCCCATCCTGCATACAAACCCGTAGAGGACAAGAGAAAGCACAAGCAACTTATGGGTCTTGATCCAGACTGTAAAATTATTGGTACGGTCATGAGAAATCAAAGACGCAAGCTATACCCAGATTTGTTTGAGGCATTTAAAAAGTTTCTTGAAAAATCCGAGAGTAAAAACTACTATCTGTACTGTCATACTTCATATCCAGATTTAGGATGGGACATTCCTGAACTACTTAATGAACACGGTATTGGTTCTAAGGTTTTGTTTACTTATATTTGCCCTGAAACCAAAAAACCATTCGTATCTGTTTTTAAGGGTGCTATAGCTCAGTCACCTTATACTGGCAGATTTGGAGCTACTTTGTCCAATGTAAAAAATGGATTAAGTTACGAAGAACTATCTAACGTGGTGAATTGCTTTGACCTATTTACGCAGTATGCAAACTGCGAAGGTTTTGGCTTGCCACAGGTAGAAGCTGCTGCCTGCGGAGTGCCTGTGTGCGGAACGGATTATTCAGCTATGGAGAGTGTGTTAAGAAAACTGGAAGGCTACCCAATTAAGCCCAAGGCTCTATACAAGGAATTAGAAACTGGATGTCTACGTGCTGTACCAGATAACGATGCGGCAGCAGATCTTTTCTTAGACTTTTTTGAAAATAAGACAGAAGAAGAAAGGGTTGCGATTGGTGAAAATACTAGGAAGATGTTTGAGAAGTACTACCAGTGGCATTTAAGTGGTGCTCAGTGGGAAAAATACTTTGACAGCTTTGAGGTGCTGCCGTTAAACCAAACTTGGGGTTCGCAACCAAGAATCGAACAGCCAGCAGAAAAGCTAGACCTTTCAAAAGCCGGTGCGGTTTCCAACGTTCAGCTAGCCAAGCATCTCATTGTAGAAGTTCTAAGAGAGCCAGAAAAATTAAATACCTTTTTTGAATCGAGGCTTGCAAGAGATTTAACTTATAGACAAGCTACAGCTTCTACTGGTGGCATGTATTTTAATGAGTCTTCCGCTGCCTTTGATGGACTAAATCGCAGGCAACCGTTTGACTACGATATTGCCTATGATCAGATGGTTGTGATGTGCAACAGAAGAAATAACTGGGAGCAAAAAAGAATTGAAATGATTAAACGTAGACAGGAGCAGCAATGAAAGTATTATATTTAGGACACTACAAGGAATTTGGTGGTTGGTCACAAGCTGCAACTGATAATATTCTTGCATTAGACAATGTAGGTGTTGATGTAGTTTGCAGAAATGTTACGCTAACGCAAGATAAGCAAGAGATCCATCCAAGACTTCTACAGTTAGAAGAAAAGAACTCAAGGGGTTGTGATGTCTGTGTTCAACATGTCTTGCCGCATCACTACGTTCGTTCTGACATGTTTAAGAAAAACATAGCATTTATGGAAACAGAGACGCTAAACCTAAAGCATCTGAATTGGTTTTATCAGTTAAACATGATGGATGAGGTTTGGGTGGCAAATGAAAGCTCTAAAAAAGCTTTAGAGTCAGACGGTTTAACACCGCAAATTAAAGTTATACATCATACCACTGACACATCTAAGTATAAAAAAAGATATTTAGATCTTTCTATCCCTCAAACAGAAGGCACTTTTAAATTTTATTATATTGGTGACTTTAATGATAGAAAAAACTTAGAGTCTATTATTACCTGTTTTCACTCCGAGTTTGAAGAAGACGAAAATGTTTCACTCGTCTTAAAGTTCAACAAGTTTGGACTAAGTTCTGAAGAATTACACGGCAGGATAATAGAGTATCTGTCGCAAATTAAGAAAAGTCTTAGAATTAGAAATAGCTATAAACAAGAGGTTATAGTAACAGATAAGCTTCCCGAAGAAAGCTTGATGTCATTACATAACTATTGTGATTGCTTTGTTTGTCCGTCTCACGGGGAGGCTTGGAGCATACCAAGCTTGGATGCTATGGCTTTTGGAAACACCCCAATCGCAAGCAACTTTGGTGGTCCTTGTGAATTTATTGACAAAAACAACTGGAGAACAGGGACTTTAATTAACGGTGTTTATTCTTGCTGTAAATCAAAGGACGCTGCTTTCCCGGACCTATTTACCTCTAAAGAATATTGGTTTCAACCTTGCGAAAAACAAATTAGAGGACAGATGAGAAAATACTACGAATCTTGGAAAAAAGATCCGATTTCTTATGAGCAAAGAAATAGAGTTGCTGGACTAAAACAAGTGGAAAAGTTCTCATATCAAAACATAGGAAAAATTTTAAAGGAGCAGTTAAATGACGTATAATTCATTATCAGTTATTCAACGTGCCATCAAGCCAGAAAGTAAAGAGAAATTAAATATTCTATGCTTTGACACGCACGAAAGATGTCAGTCTCAAATGGCAAAGACTGGACATAACTTTTATTCTTTTAGATACAAAGACTGTAAGATTTGGAATGAAAAGTTTGCAGAAATTCCTAACAATTACTATCCTATAACAAACCTGTATCAAGATATAGAACTAGATTTTATATTATCTCAAAGTAAATTTGGGCAGTTGCAAATTTCTAAACAGATACAGCAACAAACAGGTTTACCAATCATACACCTTGAACATACTATTCCAACTTCAAATTATACTCCCGAGCAATTACAGACGTTTAAAAGTATTTGGGGTGACTACAATGTATTTATTAGTGAGTATGCAGCGAAAGCTTGGGGGTTTGATGAATCCAGTTCAACAATTATCACTAACTCTATTGATCACGAATTTTTTAAACCAATAGACGTTCAATCTGATGAAACTGTATTCACGGTGCAGAATGATTTTATCAACAGGGATTATTGCTTGAATTATCAGGGCTGGACACGTATAATTAATGGCTTTACGTCAAAGGTTCTTGGTGAAACAAGAGGTTTATCACAAGCTGCCAACTCTCTAGAGCACCTTAGAGAAGAATACAATAAATGTGCTGTCTATATTAACACTACGACAGAGAGTCAGATGCCAACGGCTATTTTAGAGGCTATGTCGTGCGGTAAGCCTGTTGTGAGCACTGCTACGTGTTCTATCCCAAGTTTCATAAAACACGGGGAGAATGGCTTTCTGACGAACGACGAAGAAGAGTTTAGGGGGTATATACAGCAACTTCTAGACGACAAAGACCTTAGAGATAAAATAGGTCAGTCTGCTAGACAAACTGTCCTAGATGTGTTTTCAGAACAAAAATACATAGACAGTTGGAACAATATTTTTACAAAAGTATACAAGGAATTAAAATGAAAATAGATATAGTAGGAAACGCAAGTGACGCAATCTCTGGTTACAGTCCGGTGGTAATAAATGAAGATGGTGCTTTGGACATGTTTAACATTTCTGATTCAGAGTGTACAGAAATAAGAGCCAATGGTATTGTAAATAAATTTAAAGCTAGTCAATTAGAACAAAGCCTAACTTCTGTATTGAAAAAGATTAGACTAGGTGGTAAAATTACTATAAGCGGTTTAGATTGTAATATTTTATCTAGGTCTCTTGTGTCAGGTGATATTGACGAATCTTCTTTCAGCGCTATAGTTGAAAATAGCAACTCTATCTCATCTCTAAAAACCGTGTCTAAAATCATTCAAACACAGGGGTTAAAAATACAAACACAAAGGATAAGCGGTTATTCCTATGAGTTAGTGGCAGTGAGAGACTAAAATGCAAAACTGTAAAAACTGTTGCTTTGCAAAAATAAAAGATGGACATCAAGAAAAATGCCTAGCAGATAAATATAAATATCTGCAAAACGATGAGGACGCAAAAACAGAGGATGGATTTTTTACATACGATAGGCTTTGTTTATACAAACGAGTTGCCGATTGGAATAAAGATAAAACGGATCAAGAAAAACTAACTATAGCCAGAGATACTTTATTTCCAAATGTGGGAATTTGTTTAGACGATGATAGTGATGATCCACAAGACCTAGAAAACATCGTTGACCAACTGCTTAATTTGAAATACCCAAAGTATAGAGTTGGGGTTGTGATTTATTCACACTTTAGTAAAGCTGCCGCAAGGATACCTAAAATCTTAACTGACCTCAGATATAATGGTATCCCATCTTCATCTGTTTTTATTGTTCAAGACAACAAGCATGAAAACGAAACAAGCGTTTTCCAAAAGCTAAAAGATGCTAACTTTTTAGTTAGACTATCTAGTAAATCTAATATATGCCTTGATAAGTGTTTAGATGTTATTAACAAAAAGGTTAATGACGAACTTTCGCAAATTTTAGTTTTTAAAAGCGACGATGTTTTAATAATAAACAAAACCTTAGTGTCTACCGATTATTTAAATCATTTAGATTACCATAAAATGGAAGAAGCTATTTTGAATAAAGTTACCAATACAGAATATTTATATAGTATAACATGAGAAATGTAACAGATTTTATTACAAGTCCTAGAGACAGTAAAGTTAAATTCGATCTTGCTAAACATTATAGTATTATTTTGTTTACGGAAAGTCATGGATATAGAATGAAGAATCACGGTGCAGTTCAATTGACAAAAATAAACGGCACCTGCTTGATAGACCATCAAATCAAAGCAATAAAATCAAGGTTTAAAAATTTTAACATAATTTTATCTTGTGGTTTTGAGTCTAGTAGAATATGGAGGCACATAAAAAATAAATATAGAAAATTAGATATAACGCTAATAGAAAATCCACTATATAGAACAACAAACTCTTGTGAAAGCGTTAGGTTGGCACTGATGAATACAAACGCAAAAAATATACTTATTTGTTCCTCATCAAACATTTTTGAAAAAAAGCATTTAGATCAGTTAAGTTTTAGCAGTACGTCTATCTTTTGTCAGAGATCGCAGAATAATAAAATGGATTTGAAGGTATATAAGGGAAACAATAATCACACTAAACTAGATTTTGGTGTTGGAGATTTATCTTGGACAGAAATGTTATATCTTGAAGGTGAAAAAGCAGTAAACGACTTATATAATATAATTGATTGCGAAGAATACAAAAGTAAGTTTTTGTTTGAAGCTATAAATAAACTTTCTGCAAGGCACAGTGTACGTGTTTATGAAAATAAACATAAAGAAATAATAAAATTGGATTCAGCTTTAAAGTTAAAGGAAATAAATTAATGAAAATATTGATACAAAACTATTCGTCTCCGTATTCAACTGAGCCATTTTATTTTATGGAGTGCTTTAGTAGGGCTAATATAGACAGTGACCTATGGGCAAACGATAGAATATCTGCATTTGATATGTTTGACACAGTTCAGCCAACCGTATTCGTTGGGCATTTTGCGTATCTTACAGAAGATATTGTTAAGTATTTATCACAAAATAAACATATAAAAACCGCTATCAATGTTACCGGCACAAGCCAAGACCAACTAAAAGGAATTACTGATACGTTTATGGCAATGGGCTTAGAGAACATAATTCTTTTCTCTAATAACTTTTTTCACCCACACGGAGAATCGGTGCATAAAATCCTACCCTGTTTAGACGTGTTTCTTCAGGTAGCACCTCCGCAGTTTAGAATACCACTAGCGGTAGTAACCAATAATAAAAACGAACATGTGGATAAGTTTGTAAAGGATAAAGAAGTGTATCACCTAATTTCCTACGCAAGTCAGGAAGAATGGGCAGACTATCCTACTGATATTAGAAGTTTCTCTAACGTAGCGAAGTGTTACGATGATGTCACTCTGATAGACGATGGAATAATTTCAACTTCTCAATTTTTCTTTCAGGGTACAATGTTTTGTAATAACTTTAATATTACAAGTCAAACAGACGAACAAAGAGATGCACTTCAAGAAGTTTTATCTATGTTGTTTTCTTCAGAAGAAACATCGGAAGATGTGGAAGCTGTAGTTAAAAAACAGATCATGAAAAACCACACTTGTTTTAATAGATCTTCACAATTAGCGCAGATTTTAGGAATGGAACAAGAAGCAAAAAAACTGTTAGAGATATATCAATGAAATTCACATTATGTATAACATGCTGGTCCAAAGACGTTCACATGCTGAATGAGACATTATCATCCTTCAAGGCTCAGGAAGATGTCGCAGATGAAGTAATTGTAGTTGGTAACGATTTACGTGAGATAAAGGTTCAAGATAGTACAATAAGAACGTTTGCAGAACCAACTCGTCGGTCCCCTTCGTTTAATAGAAACAAGGGTGCAGAAATTGCTTCTGGTGACGTAATTATTTATCACGATGTAGACGACCTTCCACACCCACAGAAAATACACTTTATAAAAAGGGCTTTTCTAGAGCATGATGTAGACGCATTTGTACACGGGTTTTCAGAAGGTATGATGTATCCATACAGGTATGGTGATCTAGAAATAGAGCGTATATCAAAGATCAAGCAAGACCAATATCTACACTCTGACATATGTACAGACGGTGACTTACATCACGGTCATCTATCTATCAAAAAAGATTTGGTTACTAAATACCAATACAATGAAGATATATACTTTGGTGAAGATGCGGACTTTATTAAGCGAGTATTCTTAGCTGGACATCACGTAGCGTATGGCAATCACAAGCTAATTAATTATCAACCAAGCTATAAAACAGACAGGAGGTGGTATCATGTCTAAATTTGATATAGTTATACCATGTCATCCAAAAGATTCAGATAATTTAAGGCAGACAATTAAATCGCTCAAGAATCTATCGAACAAAGGTGATATATATGTTATATCTCCAGAGCCAATAAATTTAAATATAGCAGATGAATATCATCACGTAAGCGACTCAGTATTTGACGACATGTTTACAATTGATGAAATAAAGGAAAGGTGGGCAAAAGAAAATACACAGTTTTCATACAGAGCATCTTGGATATATCAACAACTACTTAAACTGTTCTGTTATAAAAAAATAGAGCATTTAACAGAGTCTTTTATGTTTTTAGATTCTGACACTATGATTTTAAGAGATATAGATTTTGATACAGATAAATTTCAATATTCTATTCCACAAGAAAATCACATGTCATATAAAAAAACTTATAACAAAATGACAGGGTTGGAAGCAGAAAATTTTTCATTTATCTGCCATCATATGATGTTTAAAAAAGAATATCTTGACGAATTAGTATCCCATGTAGAAAATCTTCATGGGGATTCGTTTTTTAATGTGATGTTAAATTCTATGGAATACGATAATCAATCTCCGTTTGCGGAACAGGAAATGTATGGCAACTGGGTATACGCAAAGCACAATGAAATATGTGAATATAGGGAACTAAAGACAAAAGACGTAGGCTTTATACCAAGCGATTTCCAGTTGATAGCTATGGCTAGTGATTTTGATATGGTCTCGTCTCACGCTTGGTTGAGAGGAATAGAAGCTAGATGAGATACTTTTTTGTTCAAATCGGTGAGCATCCAGAATGGCTATTTGACAGTTTAAAATCCGTACAGAAAAATGATAGCTGTGCGGAGATATATTTTTGCGGTGATAACTCAATGTCTTGCCAAGGTGTTAATAATATAAACTTGACAGACATTATTTCGCAGCAAACTAAAACTGCATTTTCTTCTAGTGTTTGGAAGGGTGATAACAATCCATTGTGGAGAACCTCCATATATAGAATATTTATTCTTTTAGACATGATGAACAGCTTAAATGTAGACGATTTTATTCATTTTGACTCAGATGTTATATTATTTCATTCGTTTGAAAGTGTGAAGTCAAGTATAGACACAAGCAAGAAAGCTCTACATATAACACCGTGTAACGACGACGAACTTGTGTTTGGCTATAGCTATTGCAATTCAAAAGAAGCGCTAACGGAAGTATGCGACACTTTACTAAAAGCTATGTTTAACCAAAGTCTTTTAATGTCACTTACCAGTGGTTTTCCCAATGAAATGCAAATATTACGTGGGATACAAAAGTTAAATCCAGATTTGATTCAATCTCTAAAAACTATTCCCGCAGATAATGAGGAATATGTTTTTGACCCATCTTCATACGGGCAATATTTATTTGGAACCCATAATGGTTATCAAGCCGGTTGGCATGGAGATCATCACTGGATAGGAAAAATGATAGGAGAAAATAAACTTAATGTTTATATAGATGACATTCCTCGTGTCAATAACTCAAAAATAGTAAACTTACACATTCATTCTAAGAAGACAAAAGGTATTATTAATGAATAATTTAATTCGTGGTGAATACCTGCCCAGTTTAGCTGATAAAGTATTAGCACATTACGATAAGCTGTACTGTGATCCAAATTCAATAAAAAACGGAGACACTATATACTGTGACACACATCATATAGATAAATTTCTAGACATTTTGATTAACAAACGGAACTTGAAGATAATCACACACAATAGCGATTATTGTTTATATGATAAGAACGTAACTTACAATGGAGTTAATGTTGAAAATTATAAAGGGTGTTATAGAAGCTGGCTTGGGCAAAACTCTTACTCTGAATATGTGACACCACTGCCAATAGGATTTGAAAACCGTCGATGGGAAAAATCGTTTGGACCAAAAACAAACTGGATGGAAGAGGTTAAAAATGAAACCATTGACCCGTCCGATAGCGTTTATCTAAATTGTAATGTTAACACAAACCTAAAAGACAGAAAAGAATGTTACGAAAAAGTGTCTGGGTTTTCATTTGTTACATGTGATAAACCAAATTTAGCATACAAGGATTATTTAAGAAAAATAAAGTCACACAAGTTCACGCTTAGTCCAAGAGGTAATGGTCTGGACTGTCACAGGACGTGGGAAACCTTGATGATGAATAGGATTCCAATAATCAAAAAAGAAGGCTCTTTGGAGAAACTATACAAAGGGCTGCCAGTTCTTTTTGTAGATGATTGGGATCAAATTGCCAGTATTGATTTAGACAAACAATATGAAAAATTGAAATTTAATAATTGTGAATTTTTAACTTTAAAATACTGGACAAGCAATGAAAATAAATTATAATGATATAAATACTATTTATAATCGTTTTGTAGAACCAAAGCAAAATCCAGAATTTTTAAATAAATATTCTGAATTACCTTTGCATTTAAATACAACCAAATGGCGCTGGGAAGGTAAAGATTTACCAAGGATAATATCCCTATTAGAATTTAAAGAATTTGCAGATAAAAACAATTTTACATTTGACAGAGTACTTTCAATAAACGGAGCAAATGATCCAGAGTTTCAATACGTCAATTACAAACATATTGAAAATTATAACTACTTAGATGATACGATAAAATATGATTTACACAATTTAAATTTGAATGAATCAGAATTCTACGCAGCAGGTTTTGACTTTTTTATGTGCAATCAAACCTTAGAGCATGTTTATGATCCGTGTTTAGTTTTACGAAATGTTCGTAGGGTTCTAAGAAGTGGTGGTATTTTTTACTGTAATGTTCCTTCATTTAGTATGGCACATGACACCCCGCATCACTATTACACGGGGATTACACCGGTTGGATTAGGTTGTATCGTCCAGCAGGCTGGATTTAAAATTCTTGATATTGGATTTTGGGGAAATACTGAATATATTAATGTAATGATGAATAGTAATATATGGCCGGATTTTCGACGTGTAAAAAATTACAAATCAGAAAAAAATAAAGAAGTTATATCTTGGATATTTGCAGAAGCTATTTAACAAGGAAAAAAAATGATTAGAACAAGAATGACGGGTGGGTTAGGAAACCAATTATTCCAATGGGCTTGCGCAAAAAACCTACAAAAGAAATATGGACACCCTATTCAATTTGAAGATCACATCTTAGCATCTTCTAGAAATAGAGATATTATGAATTTCCCAAACATCACTTGGAATACTGAAGAGTATATAAAAAACGAATACACTTCGGGAGAAAACATTCCTTACTCTATATATCAGGATAAATTTAGTTTTTCGGATTTTAGTAGAATTGATTTCACAAAAAATGAATTCTTCCATTTGATAGGATACTGGCAGGGTGTTGATTATTTTAAAGAATCTCAAGAAGAGATTAGAGAGTCCTTGCGACCAAATCAACAATTTATAGACAATAATAAATCAATGTTTTTGCAGTCCTCTAGGTGCGTATCTCTACACTTTAGAAGAACTGATTACATTGGTAAAGATGATCACCACCCAATACCACCCATGACATATTATGAAAAAGCATTAGAGATGGTGGATTACGATAGAATATTCGTGTTTTCTGATGATATTCCTTGGTGTAAGGAAAATCTAAAATTTAACAACATGACATTTGTTCATAATATAAACCCACTGCACGACCTTTGGATAATGAGTTTTTGTCAATCAAACATTATTGCGAACAGTACTTTTAGTTGGTGGGGTGCTTGGTTAAACGATAACCCAAATAAAAAAGTCATAATGCCAAGAAAGTGGTTCGGACCATCTGCACCATCGGATAAAGATATTACAAATGTAGATTGGATTAAATTAACACATGACGGAGAAATTGCAAATGATTAATAAAACAGTATATCAAACTTGGCATAAAAAAGATGTTCCCAGTGAAATACAAGAACACATTGACGAGATGATGTCGATCAATCCGTCATATAAATACGAATTCTATGATGATGATGATATATTTTATTTTATCAAAGAAAATTATGATTCTGAAGTGCTATCAGCTTACGAGTCGTTAAATATAGGCACTTCTAAAGCAGACCTTTGGAGATACTTAGTGCTTTATCACAATGGGGGTGTTTATGTAGATCTTGATTCTAAGATAAATATAAATCTAGACACCTTGATAAATAACGATGATCGTGCTATAATTACTAGGGAAGGTTGCGATCAAATGTTTGTTCAATGGAGTTTGATTTTTGGTAAAGGTCATCCAATCTTAGAAAGAACAATAGACAAGTGCGTAGAAAGAATTAAAAACAGATCCACTACAGATATAATTCAACTGACTGGACCGGGACCATACTCTTCATCTATTCACGAAATCTTATATCCGCTAGGTGTTGATGTTTACAATAGCTCCGACGAAGAATCTAATCCGATTATTCAAACAGACCAACCTGAATCATGCAGGGTTTTTGGAACTGATTACAACCAAAAAATAACCTTTAGGCATAAACATTCACACGTTTTAGGTGCTCATAAAACGCATTGGTGTATTGAAGTACAGCAGAAGTCAGTATTTAAATAAGGACAAGAAATGAGAGTATTAGTAACAGGAGCGAGTGGTTTTCTTGGTAAGAATCTAATGGAGTACTTGCCGAAATATACAGGTCAAGATTACAAAATCTCTGGAATTGGATCTATGAATTACGACCTAAGAAATCAACACGCTTGCAGAAAAGCGCTAGAATATTACAATCCAGATGTGATTGTACATGCAGCGGGCACTGTTGGGGGAATTGGAGCCAACAAAGAAAATCCCGGTAGGTTTATGTATGAAAACCTCATTATGGGTACAAACTTAATTGAAGAAGCTAGAAATCAAATGATTCCTAGATTTATATTGCTTGGAACGGTCTGCTCCTATCCAAAATATTCACCAGTCCCGTTTAATGAAGACAATATATGGGAAGGCTACCCAGAAGAGACTAACGCACCCTATGGAATAGCTAAAAAGACCCTTATGCGTCTCTTGCAAGCCTATGGAGAGCAATATGGCATGAGAGGTGCTAATTTAATTCCAGTCAACATGTACGGTCCACACGACCACTTTAACCTCACTAGTAGTCATGTTATTCCGGCTCTTATTCTTAAATTTTATGACGCTATGAAAAATGGAAAAAGCATGGTAGAAATCTGGGGTACAGGAAAAGCTTCTAGAGAATTTCTGTATGTTTCAGATTGCGCTGAAGCAATTGCTAAAGC
>MDSZ01061699.1_pt1 | contig 14378 bp, 14 predicted proteins | sample 811201 | NCBI WGS metagenome assembly MDSZ01 (sample SAMN05326647, study PRJNA326480) | marine metagenome | isolation source: seawater | place: Indian Ocean: North | collected 2010
AACTGGTTATATTTCTTATGAAATTATCGTACTTTATTTATCAGCCATATTTTGGACATTGGGCTATGACACCATATATGGAGCTCAAGACATAGTAGACGATGAAATAATTGGAATGAAATCAACCTCTATAAAGTTTAAGGAAAATATAAAACTTTTTGTTGCAGCTTGTTATTTTTTTAGCTCAACCTTTTTAATTTATTTATTTTTTAGTAAGTTTGGTTTAAATATTTTTACAGTTTTTATCATAATGTTTATTTTTACCTTGGTATATCAAATAATGAAATTTAAAAAAGAAATTCCAGAAACTTGTCTTAGGGCATTTAAGTTTAATAATATTTCAGGTTTGATATTGTTTTTTGGAATAATTTTAATCAACTAAAGATTTATTTTAATGAAGTTAGACGAACTAATAACTATTCTTAAACGTTTATACAAAGGGTACATCAAAAAGCATCTTAGACGTATCTTTTTTTCTTTTGTATTATCTCTTATAGTTGCGGGAAGTACTGCGGCAATTGCATGGCTTTTAGACCCAGCAGTTAAAAAAATTTTTATTGATAAAGATAAAACTTTAGCATGGCTAATCCCCATAGCTATTATGATTGTATTCACCGCTAAAGGACTATCTTTATACTTTGCAAGGATCAACGTGATTAAAGTTGGTGCATTGTGTTCTGGTGAATTACAAAAGCAGGTAGCAGAAAATATTCTCGTTTCTGATGTTCAATCATTAGATAACAGACACTCAGGACATTACATTTCAAACATAACTTTTGACTCTCATCAAATAGAAGTACTAGCGAGCACAGGTATTTTAAATTTAATGAAAGACACCTTTTCGGTAATATTCTTGGTAGGATTAATGTTCTATCAAAATTGGAAGCTCGCATTTTTTGCAATATTGATGATGCCTCTTGCAGCTGCTTTTGCAAAAAATTTAGGTAAGAGAATGGGAAAGGTTACCGGAGAAGCTGGTGAAATTTCAGGGCGCCTTACGGCCTTTCTGTCTGAAATTTTCAAAGGATCAAGAATGATAAGAATTTATCAAAAGGAAGAATTGGAAAAAGCAAATGCAAGTAGAATAATCGATGAACTAGTTAATAAAAGTATCAAAATTGGAAGCGTAATGATTAGAGCTCAGCCTATTATGGAAACATTAACAGGAATAATGATCGCGGGATTTATATTCTATTCAGGTCGGCTAATATCCGCGGGTGAACTAGAGGTAAATAATTTTTTTTCCTTTTTGGCTGCTATGATGCTTGCGTATCAACCAATTAGATCTCTAGCGACCATAAATATGGTTGCATATCAGGGCTCAGCAGCTGCGAAAAGAATTTTTTCTGTTATTGATGCTGCAATTGAGATCAAAGAAGAGGAACATTTACCAAAATTGAATATTAAAAATTGTAATATTAATTTTGAAAATGTAAGTTTTAATTATAAAAATACGACTAAAAAAGCTGTTAAAAATATCAATATGGAAATTCAAGGAGACTCTATGACAGCTTTTGTAGGCCATAGCGGTGCTGGCAAAAGTACAATAATAAATTTACTACCAAGATTTTATGACCCGCAAAATGGTAAAATTTTAATAGATGGTCAAAATATAAAAGAAATTTCTCTAAATTCTCTTAGAAAAAATATTTCTTTAGTTAGTCAAGATGTAATTTTATTTGATGACACTATTAAAAATAATATTGCCTATGCAAAAGTAGATGCTTCGGAAGAAGAGATAAACACGGCCTGTAAATTTGCTGCAGCAGACGAATTTATAGAAAAACTGCCAAAAAAATATGACACTTTAATAGGTGAGAATGGAATAAGGCTTTCGGGAGGTCAAAAGCAAAGAATTTCCATTGCAAGAGCTATTTTAAAAAAATCACCTATTATTTTACTTGATGAGGCTACATCATCATTAGACGCGGATTCTGAGGAAATAGTTCAAAATGCTATTACTAATTTAACAAAAAATAAAACAACTTTAGTAATAGCTCATAGACTTTCGACTATTCATAATGCAGATAAAATATTTGTTTTAAAAAACGGAGAAATAGTAGACTTTGGTAACCATGATCAATTGATCAAAAATTGTGATGAATATAAATCTTTATATCAAAAGCAATTAAAATAAATTAAATGTTATTTTTTTATCGACTCTTAACTTTTCTTCTATTCCCTTTACTCGTATTACTTATTTATTTTAGAAAACTCATTAAAAAAGAGCATAAAGTAAGATATAGAGAAAAAATTTTTTCATCTTCTTTTTTTTCAAATAGAAACTTTTCAAATGAGCTTTATTGGTTTCATGCAGCTAGTATTGGTGAAATAACAAGTATTATTCCATTAATTAAAAAACTTAATCAAAATAATAAACATCTTGATTTTTTAATAACAACTGTAACTCTAAGTTCAGCAAACTTAGTGGAAAAAGAACTAAGAAATTATAATAATATAACTCATCGTTTTTTTCCCCTTGATGTCAATCATTTAGTAGGAAAATTTTTAGACACTTGGAAACCTAATTTAGTTTGTTTTGTCGACTCTGAGATTTGGCCAAACTTTCTTATGGAAATTAAAAATAGAAATATTCCATTAGCCTTAATAAATGGTAGAATAACTACCAAAACGTTTAATAAATGGAAAAAATTTAAAAGTTTTGCAAAACTAATTTTTAATAATTTTGATGTTTGTCTTGTCTCAAACCTAAATACTGAAAAAAACCTTAAAAATCTTAAAGTAAAAAATATTAAAAATTACGGAAATTTAAAATTTTGTGTACCTATTGCCTCTAAAAATATTAATCAGAAAGATGTGGCCAATTTAAATAAGTTTAAAACCTGGTGTGCTGCGAGTACGCATAATGGTGAAGAGCTCTTCTGTTTCAGAACGCATCTGGAAGTCAAAAAAAGATTTAAAAATTTATTAACAATTATTATTCCTAGACACATTCATAGAGTAAATTATATTGAAAAATTAAGTAAAAAATTTAAACTTAAATCTCAAGTTTTAAATGAAAATGATACAATTAATTCAAATATTGAAGTATTAATTATTAATTCTTTTGGTTCGCTTCAAAAATATTTTTCATATTGTAGTAACGTTTTTATCGGAAAATCTATGTTAAAAAAATTAAAATTCGTTGGAGGACAAAACCCGATAGAAGCTGCAAAAAATGGCTGTAAAATTTTTCATGGTCCCTTTGTATATAACTTTGAAGAAATTTATAGATTATTAAAATCATATAATATTACGGAACAAGTAGAAAATTATAATGATCTTACAAAAAAACTTATTGAAAATTTGAAAAAAGAAGAAAAAACAGAGTCAAAAAAAATTGAAAAATTAGATCTTTACGGTCAAAAGGTTTTACAAAAAACAATTTTAGAATTAAACAAAATTGTTAAAAAATGAAAATTTATAAACCAAAATTTTGGGAAAGAAAAAATTTAATATCTTATATTTTATTACCTTTTGCGTATTCAATACAATTTGTTTTGTGGATTAAAAATATTTTAATAAAGAAAGAAAAGTTTGATATTCCAATAATTTGTGTGGGAAATATTTACATTGGAGGTACAGGAAAAACACCGTTATCTATAGAAATAGCAAATTTTTTAAAAACTGAAGGAAAAAAACCTGTCATTATAAAAAAATTTTACAATAATCAGCTTGATGAACACCAAATGATTAAGGATAAAAACCTTAATTTAATAACAAATATTTCAAGAAAGAAGGCAATAAATGAAGCAATATCAAGCAACTATAATGTTGTAATTTTAGATGATGGATTTCAAGATAACTCCATTTTCAAAAATTTAAATATTTTATGTTTTAATGAAAAACAATTGTGTGGAAATGAAATGACTATACCTGCCGGACCTTTAAGGGAACCTATATCATCTATAAAAAAAAGCGAAATAATTCTTATAAATGGAGAATTAAATAATAATTTTAATTTGAAAATTCAGAATATTTCTAAGCAAACGAATATATTCTATTCGGAGTATTTGCCGAAAAATTTAGAAAATTTTAAAAATAAAAATTTATTAGCTTTTGCAGGTATTGGTAATCCAAAAAATTTTTTTGATTTATTAGAAAAAAATAATTTAAATATACAAAAAAAAATCTCATTTCCAGATCATTATAATTACACGAATGAAGAATTAAATGAATTGATTAGTTACGCTGAGAAAAATAATCTAGAAATTATTACAACAGAAAAAGATTTTTCAAGAATAAAACATTTCAAAAATAATAAAATTAATTTTTTATCAGTTAAACTTAAAATTTTGGAAAAAGAAAGGTTCTTCAAAAATATTAAAAATTGTTTATGATTAAAAAAATAAAATATTTTTTTCAAGCTTTTGTCATCTATATTTTTCTCATTTCAATAAGGTTAATGGGTCTCAGACTCAGTAGAAAAATTTTTTCTTTTATTTTTAAAAAAATTGGTCCAATTTTTAAATCAAAAACTATTGTAGACAATAATTTAAATAAATTCATGGGTACATATAACGAGGAGAAAAAAAAGGAAATAATAAATAGTATGTGGTCAAATTATGGAAGCACATTCGTAGAATATTTGTATTTAAAAAGATTTAGAAATAAAAATGATCAGGTTTCAATAAAAGGTGAAAATATAATAAAGAGAATTAAAGAAGAAAATAAACCAGTTATCTTTATTTCAGGACATTTTGCGAATTTTGAATTAATGGCAATGGAATTAACGAAAAAAAATTTAAAATTAGCAACCATTTACAGACCGTTAAATAATTTTTTTATTAATCCAATTATGGAATATTTTAGACGAACTTTTGTGTGTAAAAATCAAATTAAGAAAGGTATTAGAGGTGTTAAGGAAACAGTAGAATATATTAAAAATAATTATTGTATAGCCTTGATGATTGACCAACGAGTAAGCGAAGGTAAAAGGTTGCCTTTTTTTGAGCATTCAGCTTTGACCACTACGCTTCCTGCCCAATTAGCACTAAAATATAATTTAGATATAGTTCCAGTTCACTTAGCAAGGAAAAAAGATAATAAGTTTGAGATGGAAGTTTATGAGCCAATAAAAATTTTCAATAGCGAAGAAACAGAGAAAAAAAAATTAGATATTACTTTACAACTTAACAAGATTCTTGAACAAATGATCGCAAAAGATCCAGGTCAATGGATTTGGACTCACAATAGGTGGAAGTAAATTATTTTTTCCTTCTCCTAATTTCCTCGTATCTAATTTTAACTTCTACTGGAGAAAAATAAGCCTCTTGAAGTTCTACATTCCAATAACATAGGCTTTCTAAAGGTATTTCTTTTTTAGAAACAGCGCAAAGCACATAGTCCCCTTTTTCAACAACTTCAAAAGCGTTGGCTTTATATTTAAGTTTGGCTTTAGTTTTGTTCATATATAAAAGTAATATATATAGTATATTTTTTTATATGAATATTGCTTTAATAGGTAGTGGTGGAAGAGAGCATGCTCTTTGTAAAAAAATCTTCGAATCTAACAAAACTACAAAAATTTATTGTATTCCAGGTAACGGAGGCACTGCTAAAATTGCTCAAAATATTAAAGTAGATTTTTTAAATTTTAAAGAACTCCTCAAAACTATAAAACTTTATAATATCAATCTGGTTATTGTGGGGCCTGAACAACCCTTAGTGAATGGAGTAGTAGATTTTTTAAAAAAAAATAAAATTAAAGTTTTTGGTCCAAACAAATATGCTGCAAAATTAGAGGGTTCAAAAGCTTTTATGAAAAATATTTGTAAGAAAAACAAAATTCCAACGGCAGGATTTAGTATTTGTAAAAACTTACTTGATGTAAACAAATTTTTAGCCAATCATAAAAAGCCTTTTGTAGTAAAAGCTGATGGATTAGCTTCTGGAAAAGGTGTTACTATTTGTAATTCTCAAGAACAGGTTAGAAAAATTTGTAAAGAAATTTTTAAAGGCAAGTTTGTAAGTTCAAGAAAAGTAGTTCTTGAAGAATTTCTTAAAGGAGAGGAAGCTAGTTACTTTTTGCTAGTTGATAAAAATAATTTCACTTTCATGGGGTCTGCTCAAGACCATAAACGAGTTGGAGAAAATGAAAGAGGACCTAACACTGGAGGTATGGGTGCATATTCTCCTGCTCCAATCATAAGTCGAAAAATTGAAAAAAAAATTATAAAAAAAATTGTAAAACCTACGCTTCTGGCTTTGAAAAAAAGTGGAAACCCTTATTCAGGGTTTTTATACGTTGGGCTTATGATTAAAAATAATGAGCCTTTCTTAATTGAATATAATGTTAGAATGGGAGATCCGGAATGCCAAGTTATCTTACCAAGACTTAAAACCGATTTATTAAAAATTATAAATTTATCTGTAAATAACAAATTAAAATCTTTCAAAGTCAAATGGTATAAAGAAAAGTGTATGACGATAGTTTTGTGTTCAAAAGGTTATCCCGGTAAATACCAAAAAAATAAAATTATAAATAAAATTAATGACTTAAAGTTAGGAAAAAAATTTTTTATTTTTCATGCTGGAACAAAAATCGTAAATAATAAATATTTTTCTATTGGTGGAAGAGTATTAAATATTACGTGTCTAGGGAAATCCTATTCAAAAATAAGAAAAGGTATTATTAAAGTTATAAAATCGTTGAACTGGAAATATGGTTTTTATAGAAAAGACATAGGATGGAGGGTAATTAACCGCCCATGAGAGTAATAAGTGGATTTCTAAAAGGAAAAAAAATAGACTTTATTGACTCACCAATAACTAGACCACTCAGAGATATAGTAAAAGAAAATATTTTTAATGTTTTACTTCATTCAAATTTAATAAAAGTTAATCTGGTTGACTCAAATATTCTTGACCTTTATTCAGGCATTGGGTCATTTGGTATCGAGTGCATATCTAGAGGTGCAAAAAAAATTACTTTTGTTGAAAAAAATAAACCAACTTTTGAAATTCTCGAAAAAAATTTAAATAATTTAAAAGTTGAAAATAAAGCATATATTTTTCAAAGCGACGTTAAATCCTTTATAAAAAAATCACTTAATAATCATTATGACATAATTTTTCTAGATCCACCCTTTGCGGAAGATAATTATATCGATGAATTAAAGAACATTAAAAGTCTAAATTTATACAGTAAAAATCATTTAATTATTATCCATAGAGAAAAAAAATCAAATGAAAAACTAGATAATATAATAGATATAGTTTCAATAAAAAATTATGGTCGATCTAAAATAATTTTTGGAACTTTTTTAAATTAAATATTTTTTTGTGAGCGTTTTAATTTGTTCAACAGCTGGTTGGTCAAAAGGATCTACACCCATTAGTTTACCGATTAAATAGGTCTCAATTATAAAATATGAGAACAATTCTCCCATGCTCTCTTCGTTAAATTTATTAATTTCAAACTCTCGATAAGGGATTTTTTTATCATTTAAAACCCTAGTAAATGCTCTTTTTTGAGCATTTAAAATTGTTTTAATTTCTTTATTTTTTATAAAATCAAAATATTTTTTAAAATAATTATTTTTGACCCTCATCTTATTTACTGGTGTTCCACTAAAAATATAAAAAATCTTATCCTTTGGCCCATCTAAATATAATTGGAGTAAGCTGTGATTATCTTTTGGAGCTAAAGATATGATTGGAATTAAGCCTTTATTTTTCTTACCTAAACTTTCAGCTAATAATTGTTGATACCAACTAAGAAACTCATTTAATTCTGGACAATAATTTAATAACACAATTGAACTATAAGAATTTTTTAAATAAATTTGAGAAATCTTTGCTGCACTTTGAGTTAAAAAATTTCTTTTTTTAATTTTAAAATTTTCATCAAGATTTTTTCTTAATTTATTAATATTTAAACCCATGAAATACGCAGGCAACATACCTACCTCTGATAAAACTGAATATCTTCCGCCTATAAAATTCTTGTGAATAATTTTTAAAATACCAAATTCTTTTGAAAAATTACTCAACGCATTATTTTTATTTTCGGTTATAACTATAAAATTGTTAGATTTTTTTTTATTTTTTTTTAATAAATTTAAATTTGTTAAAGTTTCTGTTGTATTGCCTGATTTTGAAACAACAATAAACAATGTGCTATTAAAATTTATATTCTTATTAATATATGTAATTTTTCTTTGATCTAGATTATCTAGAAATAAAAATGTTTTTTTTATTTTGTGTTTTAGAGAGAAATAAATAGCTTCTGAACCAAGTATAGAGCCTCCCATTCCTATCATTACTACTGTTTTAAATTTTTTATATTTATTTAGATTAGAATTTTTAAAGTTTAATTTATAACTCTTATTTAAACTATTAAAAATATTTTTTTGGTTTTTTAAATTTTTATAAATAAAATTTAAATGTTGACTTGCATTTTTTTTATCCTTTTTAAAAATCTTATTATTTACATGTTTTATTTTTATATGATCTATAAATTTTAAACTAAGTTGATTTTTTTTCATTTTTTTATTTGTTTTAAAATAGACTCTTCAGTTGATGATGACTTGTTTGATTTTTTTGTATTTTCTTCAGGTAAGTTTAAAATTTTTTCAATTATTTCTTTGTCCTTTTCTTTTTTTATTGATCCAGGTTCTGGGATTTTTTTAAAATCTGGTGGTTGAGTTAAAGGTTCTGTCTTCTTTATTAAGAACTCGTCGGTTGTTCTTTTTTCATTTCTAAGAACTTTTCCCGCATCAGAAAAACCTGTGCAAGATATTGATAAAAAACTTACTAAACATAATAATATAAAAATTTTTATCAATTTCATTTCTTTTCTATTATAAAGTCTTTTGTCAAAAGTAAAATTATTCCGATTGAGATAAATATATCTGCAATATTAAACGTAAACCAGTGATAATCATTGTAATGGATATCAATAAAATCTGGAACAGCAAAATAAACAATTCTGTCATAAAAATTACCTATCGCACCACCTAAAATAAGTGAAAAAAATATTTTATCTAAAAAATTAGATTTTATTAATAAGTAAACTAAAACAATTATAATTAAAAAAATTAAAAGAGATATCAAATGATAAAATATATTTGCATCTAAGCTAAAAAGTCCAAATCCTATACCAGTATTCCAAACTAATGTGTAATTTAGATAGTCATTAATAAATAGAGTGCTACCATCTAAATTATGTTCTAAAATTTTAATTTTAGAAAAACGATCTAATAAAAAAATTGCTAGAGTTAAAATTAAAGGAATTAAATTACTTTTCACTAAAATTTTATTTTTAATCGTATCCAAAAAACTCATCCGTTAAGCAGTTACTTGAGCAGCCTTTTCACACCTTTCACAATTTTTTTCTAATATTTTCCAACACCTTGGACATTTTTTCCCTAGGGCCTTTTTTACTAAAATTTTATTTTCTTCTTCGTTGTTTTTATTTTGAACCTTTTTGGCTTTAGAAGTTATAAAATACTCTGCTAAATCTAGTTTTTCCATCAAATCAAAGTTTTTCTTATTAGTTGTAATTTCTATTTCTACATCTAAACTTGATCCGATTTCCTTAGCTGTTCTTTTTTGCTCAATTGCAATATTTACCTCTTGTTTAATCTTAAATAATGATTTCCATTTTTCATCTAATTTATCGTTTTTCCACTTTTCCGGGATTTTCAAAAATTCAGTCTCATGGATGCTATTTTGATTTTTGTTTACTAGACCGTAAATTTCTTCAGTTGTAAATACAAATATTGGTGCAAACCATTTTAATAAACACTCAAGTATTAAATTTAAAACAATTACACAATCTTTTCGTTTTTTTGTTTGAGATGCATCACAATATAGCGTGTCTTTTCTTATATCAAAATAAAAAGATGATAAGTCAAGGGTGCAAAAGTTTAAAAGCTCTTTGTAAATTTTATGAAAATTATAATTTTTTAAGTTTTCTTTTATGTGTTGATCAACTGAAAAAAGTCTGTGTAAGATATATTTTTCTAATTCACTAAATTCTTCAATTTTCAAATTTTCTAAACTTTGTGGTTCAAAATTATCTTTTAAATTACCTAGTATAAATCTAAAAGTATTTCTTATTTTTCTATAAGACTCAGCGTGTTGGTTAAGTATTGTATTATCTATTCTTAGGTCTTCTGCGTAGTCAGAAGCTGCTACCCAAGCTCGTAAAATATCAGCACCATAATTTTTTAAAATATCTTCTGGTGCAATTACGTTACCTGCTGACTTAGACATTTTCATGCCTTTTCCATCAACCACAAAACCATGTGAAAGAATGCTTTCGAAAGGTGCCCTTCCTCTCGTTCCACAAGACTCTAAAAGCGAGGAGTGAAACCATCCTCTGTGTTGATCAGATCCTTCCAAATACATATCTGCAGGCCATTTAAGATCTTTTCTCTGTTCAAGCACAAAACTATGAGTAGATCCGCTATCAAACCAAACTTCAACTATATCATTTAACTTTTCATAGTCATTCGCATTATGGTCATCACCTAAAAATCTTTTCAAATCATCTGTAAACCAACAATCTGAGCCTTCTTTTTCATAAATTGCAGCAATTCGGTCTATAACTTTTTGATCTCTTAATGGCTCTTTAGTTTTCTTGTTTATAAAAATTGGTAAAGGTACTCCCCACACTCTTTGACGAGACACACACCAATCAGGCCTGCTTTCTATCATTGACAAAAGTCTCTCTTTTCCTTTTGAGGGATAAAAATTTGTATCGTTAATTGCCTTGATTGCTTTTTTTCTCAGAGAATTTGTTTCCATTGAAATAAACCATTGAGGTGTAGCTCTATAAATTAATGGAGCTTTAGATCTCCACGAATGCGGATAACTGTGTTGAAGTTTATCATTTTTTAATAACCTTTTCTCTTCTTTCAATTTTTCTATAACAATTGGATCTGCTTTAAAAACATGTGTCTTATTAAAATGTAGTATTTCGTCTGTGTAACACCCAGAATTATCAACTGTATATTTTGACTCTATATTGTTTTTTAAACATAGATTAAAATCGTCAACTCCATGACTTGGTGCACAATGAACTATACCGGTACCTTGCTCAAGATTCACAAAATTTGCATCAAACATTGGTACATCATATTCATAACCTAAGTTTAAAAATGGATGGCTGCAAATAGTGTTTTTAAAATCATGGCCTTTAAAATTTTTTAAAATTTTAAATTTTTTTATTTCACACGACTTGAGAAATGAGCTTGTCAAATCTTTTGCAACAATAACTTTTTTTTCATTAAAATTATCTAACACATCTATTTCAATAACAGAGTATTCAAGATTACTGTTGAATGCTAATGCTCTGTTTGCTGGTATAGTCCAAGGTGTAGTTGTCCATATTATAATGTTACTCCCTTTTAAAAATTCTTTATCTGTTTTTTTGATTTTAAAAGCAGCAAAAATTGTGTTTGATGTATGGTCTTTATACTCAACCTCGGCATCTGCCAAAGCCGTTTTTTCAACTGTAGACCACAAAACTGGTTTAAATCCTTGGTACAAACTTTTGTCTAATAAAAATTTTCCAAGTTCTCGAACTATCTGTGCTTCTCCATTAAAACTCATTGTGGAATAGTAATTTTCGTAATCCCCTACTACTCCCAATCTTTTAAATTCTTTAGTTTGAATATCTATCCATTTTTTTGCGAATTCTCTGCACTCATTTCTAAAATCCTTAATAGGAACTTCATCTTTATTTTTCTTATTTTTTTTATATTGCTCCTCAATTTTCCATTCGATTGGTAAACCATGACAATCCCAACCTGGTACATAAATAGAGTCTTTTCCATCCATTTGATGAAACCTAGTAACCATATCTTTTAAAATCTTATTAAGTGCTGTTCCCATATGAATATGTCCGTTTGCATAAGGCGGACCGTCATGTAAAACAAATTTCTTTTTGCCCAGGGAATTTTTTCTTATTTTATTAAAAATTTTATTTTTTTCCCATTGTTGTAAAATAGATGGCTCTTTGCTGGGCAAGTTAGCTTTCATCGAAAAAGCGGTTTTAGGTAAATTTAAATTATCTTTGGACATTATTTTTTTGCAATAGCTATATCTTTTTTTATCTGTTGTTTAAGTTCTTTGATACCTTTAAATTTCTTTTCTGCCCTAATAAATTTTATAAAAGATACCTCAATTATCTTTTTATATAAGTTTAAGTTTAATCCAAATATATTTATTTCTAAAAGCAACTTAGAGCCATTAAAAGTTGGTCTATAACCAATATTTGCTATACCTTTTTTTCTAAAATATTTGGTTTTAACTATTACTGAATAAACTCCTAACTTAGGAATTATATAATCTTTAAGTTCTATATTGCATGTAGGAAAACCAATTTTTCTTCCTCTTTTTTCTCCTTTAATTACTTTTCCAATAACACTCCAATTTCTTCCTAAAAGTTTGTTTGCATTTATTACATTGCCCTTAGATATATTCTTTCTAATAAGAGTTGATGAAATTAATTTTGTTTTTTTCTTGTAAGGATTTGTAATTATAGTTTTGTATGAATAATTTTTTTCAAATTTTTTAAGAGTATTAATATTGCCTGTTCTATTTTTTCCAAACCTAAAATTTTTACTAACAAAAATATATCTACAGTTTAGTTTTAAAAAGATAATTCTTTTTACAAAGTTTTCAGCTGATAAGTTTGATAGAGATTTATTAAACTTAATTATAACTAAAAAATCTAGTTTATGTTTTTTTAAAAAAGACTGTTTTTGAAAATTATTGTTAATTCTGTGATTTTTTATCTTTTTATTAAAAAACATCAGAGGTATAGGTTCAAAGGTAATCATTCCAAGTTTAAGTCTATTTTTTTTTGCCTTAGCTCTTGCTTCTTTTAAAACTTTTTTGTGTCCTAAGTGTAGGCCATCAAAATTACCAATGGCTACAACACCAGATTTATGAATTTTTTTAATTTTTAAATTATTATAAATTTTCATTTTACCATATAAGTTGATTTTGAAAAAAATTTAAATTAACTTGATATTTTTTTGATAATTCAAATAAATTTTTTTCATTTTGACACTCTGATCGATGTATTCCGTCTAAAATAAAAACAGAGTCTATTTTCATATTATTTGCTCCTTTTATATCTGTTCGAAGATTATCTCCTATAGCTATAACTTTTTCTTTATCTTTAAAGCACATGCTATAAATTTCCTTATGTGGCTTTCCAAAATATACTACTTTACCACCGAGTGACTCAAAAATTTGGGCAATTTTTCCAGCACAGTATTCTTGTATGCCTCCTCTGTGCACAATCAAGTCAGGGTTTGTGCAAACTAATGTTTTCGTTAAATAGTTTTTAAACAATTTTTTATAAAAATTGAGATCATCTTCATGTCCCTCTAATAACCCTGTACATAATATAAAATCACTTTTTTCTAAAGTTGTCTTATTTTCTTTTACTCCCGTAAAAATAGAGCTGTCTCTGTAAGGCCCCAAATGAAAAAAATACTTTCCAAATTTATTTTTATTTAGAGAATTTATTGCAGCTTCCCCAGATGTTAAAACGTTTTGAAGATATTTTTCATCCATATTCAATTTTTTTAAAAATTTTTTAACTTCTAAACTCGGTCTTGGTGCATTAGACAAAAATACTATTTTTTTCTTATTTTTAAATAAGTTATCAACTGTTTTTATGGCCTCAGAGTTTAATCTAATTCCATTGTGCATCACTCCCCACAAATCAATTATAAATGTGTCGTATGAACTGTAGATACTTGATAAATGATCTAATTTTTTCAATTTTTAGGCTCCAATACTAATCCTTATAGAAAAATTAGTAAAATATAGCAATATTGGCCTTTTTTTAGTGTTTTTTTTCCAAAATGTGATACTTGAAATCAGTAAAAAACTTACCATATCAGGGTTACATACAAATAAGAGGAGAAAATATGAAATTTAGACCTTTGCATGATCGAGTTTTAATAAAAGTGCTTGATAGTGAGGAAAAGACAGCTGGTGGAATTATAATTCCAGATACAGCAAAAGAGAAACCGCAAGAAGGGGAAGTTGTTGCAGTTGGTCCTGGATCAAAATCAGAAAATGGAAAGGTTTCGCCAATGGATGTTAAAGTTGGAGATATTGTTCTTTTTGGAAAATGGTCCGGTACAGATGTAAAAATAGACGGTAAAGAATACAGTATCATGAAAGAATCCGATATCATGGGAATATCCAAAAGTAAAAAATAATTGAATTAAAGGAGAGACAATGGCAAAAATAATTAAGTTTGGAACAGACGCTAGATCAAAAATGTTAAATGGAGTTAACATTCTTGCGAATGCTGTAAAAGTAACGCTTGGACCTAAGGGTAGAAACGTAGTTATGGACAAGTCTTATGGTGCACCTCGTACTACAAAAGACGGTGTTTCTGT
>MDSZ01233101.1_pt1 | contig 14378 bp, 3 predicted proteins | sample 811201 | NCBI WGS metagenome assembly MDSZ01 (sample SAMN05326647, study PRJNA326480) | marine metagenome | isolation source: seawater | place: Indian Ocean: North | collected 2010
CCTAACTGCAAAAGATCTGGTTGCTTTATCATAGTATAAAATCTTTATAGTATCAAAATTTTCATTTGAATTATTACGAACGCAACAGGCCAACAAAGAAAGCTCAGAATTATAGTCAGCGTTTCTAATTGGATCTATATTGTCAAAATCATATCTTGCAACTTCTAACGGATTAGATATATCGGAAATATCTACTACAACTACTCTAGGAATAATGCTAGACTCGTATGTTGATGCTCGATGGTCAGCGCCTGGAGAATCTCCATTGTATACTAGGTATACTAAATTATTTGTAGTATCTGGTATTATTTTGCTGGGTTCTAAACTATATAAAGTGTTTTGGTATGTATATGTTTCTACAACATCAATATCTAAAGGATTTATTAGAGGAATGGTGGTTGCGTCATCACCATCTGCAATACCGTTACCTCCAGACCAATCAATTGCATAAAATTTAACAGAGGTGGGTGACTCAACTCCTTCTATAGTAACAGTTCTCTCCGGTTCAGAAGTACTGCGTATTACATTTGTATAAAAACAAGTTACGGCTATTACAGATGGTCTGTTATTACTATCATACTTAACAATTTCAATGCCGTTCGTTGCTATGGGAGCAGGACCTGTTTTAAATCTATCGTCCTGATATGAAGGATGAAAAGCTGTGCGAGACAAAACCGGGAAATATATTGTACCACCAACTAGTCCTGAATCAGTATCATTTATTGTCCGTTTTTCGCCAATGTTAATACCCCAAGCATATCCGTACTTATTATTAGGAACGGTAAATTGTGCGCTAACATTTGTGGTATCACTATATGTAACGACCTCGTCTGGTTCTGAAATAGAAGAACCTCTACGAGTTGGAATAGGCACAATTCCATCATTTACACTTCGCCTACCGCTCCTATAGTCACTTCCTACGCCAAAAATCTCTATAAAATAACTACCGTCTTTTGAAAAACACGTACTATATCTAGGGTCCGCTGAACAAACTTGTTGAGTAAAATTATTGCCTACAACGTCCTGAACTTCATTGTCGTTGTAACGAAATTTAGGCTCTGCGGCCATATAGTCTGGATACGTATAATATTTCATATTCTAATTAAACCCTTTATTCCTAACATAAAATACACCTTTATTGTGCTGGTTTATCTTTTCTCAGTACCATTAAATGATCTAGTCCATAACTAACGCCTATGTGATCAACATTAGATATACTAGTATTTGCTAACCAAGGTATACGGGTTGCCTTATCTACAACACTACATGCTCCTCTATACCCTTTATCTAATCCCCAATGAATAAATCTACCTGCATTATCAACTACAGCAATTCCATCTTTGCCAGCAGCTGCTACTTCTGGTCTTATATTATAATACACATACGCTACACCTTGAGTGGAGCTAGAATTAGTTACTGTGAATGTGGCTGGGTTTGATAGATTAGCTTTTAGTGTTCCGTCTGTATTTGTTTCAACGCTAGTTATTCTAGTATTCTGCTTAAACGCCTTAAAATATAAAAGAGATCCATTAGCAATAATTTGGTTGCCAATTATAGTAATCGTATTTCCAGAAACACTAAGTACCTGGCCTCTTTGAGCTCCCGTTCCCCAGCCAGATAGATCTCCTACCTGTATCCACATTCCTGATGTAACACCAGAAGCATTAGCAACTGTAATGGTGGTTCTATTACTAGTAGCGTTATAGACTCTAGCTGTAGTGGTTCTTGTGGCTAAAAAGTTAAAATTGATATAATGCAACCTGTTAACATATGGTGTCCAACTTGCTGGAATATTATCTATATATGATTGGTTTTTAGATATTGTGCCTCTGAAAGCGGTATAGAAAAATGGAACATAAACCGGACTAATCATCATTGTTCCATCAGCAACATATGCACCTCCAGTATAGCTGGTGCTTAGTAAATTGCCAGATTGTCCATACGTTCTATCTCCCCATACATATAATGTATTATTAACACTTATGTATCCACAGTTAGATCTAGATCTTATCGGTGGCTTATTAGGATCTTCTCCTGGTTGGCAAGCTCTGGTTCTACCATTAGTGGTACAAGGAGCTTGATAAATATAGTGATCGGCAACATTAGAGGCAAATATATCTTTAACAGGAGCTGGCGTTTCTAATAAAGTAAAACCATATTTAGCATGATTGTTCACACTTGTATTAGGATTAAGACCTAAACCTAATTGACCACAAGTATTATCTCCAGTAACAAGCAATTGACCTTCTGTATTCATTGCCATTGTGTGATAAGGCCCACAAGCAACTTTGGTGATTCTAGTATTGAAGCTACCACCAATACTTGTAAAACTAGTTAATTTAGCTGCTGGGTCACCAGCACCTAACTGTCCTCTAGTGTTAGAACCTAATCCATACATCTTTCCATGTCTAATTAAAATAGCATGATCTGCACCAGCGGATATAGAAGTTATATTGTTAGGAGGAAACGTGTCATTTGTGTCTGGTCTAATTGCTACTAAAGGAGTATTATATTTTACACAAAAGTATTCTGTAGTATTGGTACTAGCATCGTAACCAAAACTATAAAGCTCTCCTCTATCATCTAATAAAAATACTCTATACGTAGATTTATCTGCAAGATCTAAACCATGATGATTATATGTCATTATAGCAGCATCAACAAAATTAACATAGGTAGGAGTATAATTTTCTCCAGATTTAATGTAGGCATTAATTTTTCTCATACTGTCTAGATTTTCAGCACCACCACCAGCTTGATTTGTTTTATATCTAATTATGACTATGCCACTACCGCCAGCAGCACTAGGAGCACCTCCTCCACCACCAGTATTGGGTGTTCCTGCTGTTTGTGCAGTTGCTGGATAAGACGATCTACCTTGCTTATAGCCTTGTCCTCCACCTCCACCATTTCCTACGGCAGGAGTATTGTTAGCCGCTCCTGTATAAAATGCAGTACTCCAATTAGGATTTGATACTTCTCGACCAGGGTTATAAATAATGCCTGTTAGTCGTCGCCCTGATTTATCATTTGCTCTACCTCCACCACCTACTCCTCTTAAATAATAAACTTGATTACCTAAGGGTTCGGTGGTACCTCCGCCACCACCGCCATACCACTGAGTTGTACCAGATATGTCGGTTTCATATGGCAGTCCTCCGTCTCCACCCTTAAGATGATACGCTGGTCCGCTACCCTGAGTTGGATCCCAACCCAAATTTCCATCTCCTCCAATACCACGACCGGCAGCACCACCGCCACCACCACCAGCAATATAACTACCGCCTCCTTTGCTTGGTCCTCCAGCATGACCTGAGCCAGAAGCTCCACCGACACGAGCAATTGCGCCACGACCACCATTAGCGGTTATATCAAATCCACTTGATGATTTAATGGATGAATTTTGACCGTTTTGTTGAGAACCTCCACCATTACCTATAGTAACATTATACGATCCTGTAGATGGGAACTCTATATCTATTTGATGTTCTACGCCACCAGCACCACCTCCACCAGCAGCCTTACCATCAGACCCGCCTCCTCCGCCTCCACCAACTACTAATACATCAAACTTTGTACCGGCAGGTAAACTACTAATACTAAATGTGCCATTTTGTTTAAACGTGTGTACTGTATATTCTCCGACAACTGTTTTTTCTCCACCACTAGCACTCAAAGGAATTACAGTACCAGCCTCAAATGGTCCATGATTGCTATTACCTGTATAATAGGCATCTCCGTTACTATCAATCGCAACCGTTTGATACTTGCCAGCAACAGACTTAATAGCACCATTATAATCAGCAGAAGATCCATTTGGTTGAACCTGCTGAACCCTGCCAAGCAGAGCAATGTTATTCTTGTCTGAGCATGGTGCAACAGCAGCACTAAATGATCTACCTATACCACCAGCAGAAGACGGTGAAATAGATGGTATGTCTCTGGGGATCCCATAACCTGCACTATTTAATATATAATTAAATCTATTCTGCGCACTATATGTTATACCATCGTTAGACATCTTATATACTTGTCTGTAAGCATTAGCTATTTTTGGACCACCAGAATAAGCTTGTGGGCTAATGCCTAGTTTTATTTCTCGACGATCTTTCATAACAAATGCTGTAGGTAAACCAACATAACGGGGATCAGTAGGATCTATACCGCCAGTAAGAGTTGCTGAACAACCACCATTAATTAAAATATTTTGGTAGATTACTGCATCATCTTTATTAGCAAAAAATCTGCTTAAACTTCTATCTGTAGGACAATTAACATAAAAACCTTGAGGATATATCCAATCTGGTAGAGATGTTGTAGTAGACAATAAAAACTCTTTAGTATATGAATCGGTCAAATCTGTTTTAAGCTCAGACAAGGATACATTATGCAATTCTAAATCTTTTTCTTGCCCTGGTCTGACTAGAGAGGTGTCAAAACTCAATTTAATATTAGACCTGTCTCTAAAACTATGTGTAAAATTAATAACCTTTTGATTCCATACAATTTTTAAATAACTCAAAGAAGAATTGTTGGTGGTCAAAATACGATTAACTTGATCAGTATTCTTGTTGCTATATATCACTCCAGATCTATAGCCACCATCTGTAAAATTAGAAGCATAAAATTGATCATAAAAATGGCTCTCATTAGCTCTATGTATTGCAAGTTTATAATGAGGATTGCTAGATCTGCTAGATATTGGTTTAGCGTCTGTACCTTTTACAACTTTTGGAGATCGTTTGTCTGAAACATCTACCGTAAAAATATTGCCTCTAAAATCACTAACATAAAGCTCATTTGAAGAATTAGGATAAACTAGTGATGGTGGAGGTGGTGGAGGAGGAGGTCCGGGAGGAGTAGCTGTTGGAGTAGGCGTAGGGGTAGGAGAAGGAGCAATAGCTAACGGGAAATTAAATGCATATAATCTAGCAGCCCCATTTTGATTAGCGGCAGCTGTAGTAGTAAATGTTTTAGTAGCTGAACCACCTGAATGTTGAGACCACGCATGACCATAATATGTAAAACTTTTGTATATGGTAGAATTATTAAGACTAGATGAAGGGCCAAGTGTAAATGGTTGATTAACTGCATCTTCGGTTCTAGATATAATAAGAGTTAGTTGCTTGTCTGCTACGCTTACAGCTAAACTAGCTGCGGCTGTGCTCGGCCGAGTAGGATTATCTTCAAAACCAAAAGTAGATAAAACAGACATTTGTCCGTAGTTAGTAGTTGCTGCATCAGAACCTACCGATTCAAAAGTAATGGTAGCTGTAGTTCCGGTAGGAATTTTATCAGAGACATAAACCTCATAACGTCCATAATATGTTGTATAATTGTCACCCAATAAACTTCTGCCGTAGTTCAAATCTCCATATCTGGTACAAGCGTAATCTGTACCATCAACATTAACGGTAACTTTTGAACGCACCCTATTAGCACCAGAATATTCATAATAGTCTACCATACCGTAAATAATTAGTCTTCTATCGGCACCTTCCTGCACTATATTGCGAACAAAACTTTTAGAGTTGTTGCGAATTACATTTCCAATATTAAAAGTGTCTACATATTGTACTGTTCCATTAGTACCAACTACTGGAGGAGGAGGAGACGGGACTAATGGTGTTTTGGTTGGTGTTGGGGTGGGGGTTGCAGTAATTAAACCTTGTGTTGGGCTTGGTGTAGGAGTTGGTGCATTATCGCAATTTTCATTTTGTTTTGTCTGATCAGCAGCAGTTAATGTTTTTGCTCCATTAACAGTACTTCTTGGAGTAACAGTTATTTTGTAAAAATGTTTATTGTTATTAGGAGGGAAAGGTCCAACATAGCCATCATTATTTTGAAGACTTGGCCACTGGCTTGATCTTACAGTTGCACCTTGTAAAAGGCCATTAGTCACAACTCTTACATTACCTTGAACACCGTCGATATTCCAATGTAATAAACCATTACCTCCAGATGAACTACCAAGATCCTCCATTCTAATATCAAAAGTTGTATTACTATCATTACATAAGCCAGTATAATCTGCTTTCCAAGTAACAGTAGGAGTAACATTACTACCACAACCATATGCTGGATGATTGTTAGTAACTCTCAAATTAAACTCTACTTGTGAAATAGTTACTGCATTTGGTCCTGTAACCGGAGGAGGAGGTGGAGATGGAGGTCCAGGAGGGGGTGGTGAACTTGGTGATCCTAGTAACTCAGCAGCTCTTTCAATATCTAATCTGCCTCCTGTTCGGCAGTCATTTGCCCACGACCCTGTAGCAGCAGCACCGTTAACAATAGCATTTTTTATTTGACTTGCACTAGCCTGAGGAAACATACTAGCTAGTAGAGCAACTGCACCAGTAACAACAGGTGCTGCCATACTTGTTCCTTGATAAGCCCGATATGAACCATTAATAATTGTGCTCCATATCTCCATTCCGGGAGCAGCGATTGTTACAGTATTCTGACCCCAATTACTGAAGTAGGCTTTTCCACCACTTTTACTCATAGCCCCTACAGTAATAATATTTGGGATTCCATATTTTTCTATGTTACCTAAATCAGCAGGACCGAAGATATTTGTATCTATGTCTTTTGTATCATTTCCAGCCGCAATCACCATGATTATTCCTGCATCACTTGCAGTCTGGTGAGTTATTCGTATAGAGGTAGATACTCTTCCAGCAGGTCTCATACCACCATAACTATGATTAAGAGCAACTACATTAATACCCTTGAGTTTTTGCGCAACTGCGTAATTAATCATTTTGATAGCATCAGAATCATATATTCTTATAACATTATTAACGTTATAGAAACCTCTAAGTGACATTATAGACACTTGTTTACAAACACCAACAGTTCCTATGTTGTTGTCTCCCTCTGCTCCAATAATACCAGCACAGTGAGTACCGTGTGATAAGGTGCCTGTATTGCCACCTGCGGAATAATTTCCAACATAAGCGCCTCCGGTTTGTGTTCTGTTAGCAGATATGCCTATACCATGAATATCATCAGTATAAGTATCTCCTGTACTTGTCGTAGTAGGATTAGGATTTGTCCATAAATTATTGACTAGATCAGGATGATCTATTTGAGTGCCTGTGTCAACAACTCCAACTACAACGTCTCGTGATCCAGTAAATCCTTGATTCCATAAGGGAACAACCTTTGCGTTATATGCCGCATTAATCGAAGGGTTTAAATGCCACATATTGGCCCACTGATTGTCATTAGCATTTTGTACAGAGACATCATTATCTGATGGTATAGGGTCATCTAATTCTGTAAATTCATCCGGTTCAAAAAATTCTATTTTTTTATTGTAATTTAATGTATTGACAGTATCAAATGTTGTTTGGGTAACCAAAAACATACCAGGAAGACCAAGACCTTTAATTACAACATATTCCTTACCTAGTATTTCATGAATATCATGAATAGAATCCATTTCTTTGACAGCTTCTTCTGTTAGTCTAATGATAAAATTAGTACCTACAGACTGTATCAGCTGTTGAGGATTAGCTAGTTGGGAAAACCATATTTCAGAAGGTTTATTATAATCTGTATTCTTCATGTTTTAGCTTCTTGTTGGTTTTTTTGGTACAACACTATATACACCCAAGCTTCTTTCTTGACTTCCCGGAGTAGCCCCAGAATATAGGGGCAAATGACCAATTTGTAAAATATCATTAGGATTGGAAACATCCATAATATATAATCCATAACTAGAAGCAACATATACCAAATCATTATTATTAGGATCTATATTAAGGTCATATAATTGAGTGCTTCTTAGTCCTGAGCTATTAAAGTCTCCAAGTGTTATTTGAGATGCAAATACTGGTGCGGTCTTAACTGTAATGTCATAAACTAAGAAAATTCCTTCAACAGTAGTTATATATAAATAATTACCGTCATTAGAAATTTGCATTTCTCTCATTCTACTATATTCAAAAGTGGTATTGCGAGTATTGCTAAGTTTTCTACCAATAGGCCAATCGGGATGATCATACTTAACTCCTGCTACAGTTGTCATAGCATATGTGCTAACATCAACCTTTAATACCACAAGACCATAATATATATCTATGCAATATAAATAGATATTACCAGCTCCATCATCATGTGAACGAACGTCACGAATATCTCGTACAGACCAAACAGGATCTACAACAGATAAATCAGACTTCATCTCTGTAGCGGCTTTTCTACTAACAGTATCAAGACCTTCTGTAATCCAAGTGCCATAGCTACTGGCATTATATTTCACCAAATATACCCCGTAAGCATAATTAGTAACCGCTACTAAATCTAAAGACGGAATTAGATCTATTCCCCATACATATCTATTGAATTTAGCAGAAGCCATATGTTTTTGATAGTATATATTTTGGTAGTGAGTATTTACTAAGCCTAAATCACTATCAACATTAAAAATTATGTTTCCATATTTACCACTAGCTGGCCAATCTCTATGCTCTTGAGCGATGATAATATCATTACTTCTCCATGTTGTTCTACCCTCTAATTCTGAAACAGAAGAAATAGCAAATGGTGCCGTAGGGCTGAGGGTTGGAGTAGCTGTTGGAGTATAAGTAACTGTAGGTGTGATAGTTAAAGTCGGAGTGACTGTTGGAGTAAATGTTGGTGTTACTGTAGGAGTAGGAGTTGTAGTATTAGTAATGGTTGGAGTTATTGATGGTGTGTTTGTAATAGTTGGGGTTATTGATGGCGTTACGGTAATAGTAGGTGTTATAGAAGGTGTTACACTGATGGTAGGCGTTACTGATGGAGTAACAGAAATAGTAGGTGTAACAGTAGGGGTGGTTGAAGGCGTATTAGTAACTGTAGGAGTAACAGTAGGAGTTACACTGATAGTTGGAGTAACAGTGGGTGTAACACTTGTGGTTGGAGTTACAGATATAGTTGGAGTTGGAGTAGTTGTTACGGTTGGCGTAACGCTGATTGTTGGAGTAGGTGTAAGAGTTGGAGTAATAGTTGGGGTTGGAGTAATAGAAGTTGTTGGGGTAACGGTAACACTAGGTGTGATAGTAACAGTTGGTGTCGGTGTCGGTGTTGGAGTAGGAGCAACAATAGGTATACTATCAGGAAAAGAATATCTAATAATACCATTAATGATACAACAATTCCTGCCACCAATTCTTACATATAAGGAATTTCCAATAGCATCAGCAAGATTAGGAATAGAAAAATCTATATAGTATTGTGAATTGTATGGTCCTTCAGCAGATACAACTGTTTGTGCTGTGGGCGAAGGCGTTGGAGTAACAGTCGGCGTAGGTGTTGGACTAGCTGCGGTATTTAATATATCATATGCAGCTTTAACATCTAACATGCCACCAGTTGCAATTGATGATGTAAAGTTTGAATTAGCCTTAGCAGAATTTAAAATAGCGCTTCTAATTTCATCATTTGTTTTTGTAGGAAAATAAGTTGCTAACAAAGCAAATGCACCAGCAACATACGGCGCTGCCATACTAGTACCAGTCAAATAAGCATAGGTCCGTGGCTGGTTATACGTATTATATATATTGGTGCCTGGAGCAGATATGTCTACATTAGTCTGTCCATAATTACTGCCAACAACAGTACCGTCACTTTTCGTATCAACATGCAAAGTGCCTTGTTGAGTATGATTAGCAACAACTATGGTACCCGTACCAGTGACGCAAGCAGGAGTCACAGGCGTACTGTCTATGTCTATTCTGTCATTACCTGCAGCAATAATATGCATGATTCCAGCGGCCGTAGCAGCATCAAAAACTTGTTGAGTTATGGTGGTCACCGCAGTATTAGCTCCATAACTATGATTAATTACTCTTACATTTACTCCGCTATTTTTTAGTGCTGTTACATAATTAATACAAATCAAAGAATCTGCTAAATTTCCGGTACCATCTGCCCCAAGAAATTTACAAGACACTAACTGACAATCCCACATAACACCTGTAGAACTTCCATTAGGAGGTACGCGACCAGGTACTGCATTATTGCCTTTGGCTCCTATAATACCAGCAACATGTGAACCGTGACCATTATCGTCTTCTGGAGTACCGTCGCTTGTACCATTCTCAGAGAAAACATGTATGCCATGCATGTCGTCAACGTATCCATTATTGTCATTATCTAGTCCATCGCCAAGAACTTCTGCAGGATTTGTCCATAGATTGTCTAGAAGATCTTCGTGGTCAGTATCTATTCCCGTATCAATAATTGCTGTGACTACAGCATTTGCTCCACTTCGTAACCCTGTTGATCCTGTACCCCAAACAGGTTCTATATTAATTCCATAATTCGTGTCGCTAAGCCCCCAAGAGCCTGGGTTTGTATAACCGGGATCGTTAGGAGTAGTAAAGATTTTTAGCGCATGATTTTCTTCTACATTAGATATATTGTTGCTGGTAGATAAAGCGACTATATTATCAGATCCAGTTTTTTCAACTAAAACAACACCAGGAAGACCCAACCCTTTGATTAATACATAACCAGGACCTAAAATGTCTTGTACTTTTTCAAGAGAGTCTACATTCTTAACAGCTTCTTCTGTTAACCTGACTATATATTGTTTTCCAGCCTGTGCTGAAAATGCTGGTTTGGCTAGTTGTTTAAACCATAAAGAGCTTGGTGTGTTATAATTAGACATTAATATTCCGCTATCTTAAAATCCGCATTTATATAGTAATATACACTGTTTAAGGGACAAATTCAATATTTGCATTCAGTATCAAATCATCAACATTATAGCCCGGTTCACCGTCTAGGCCCTCGCCTGTACACTTTAATATCAGTTTATCGTATGCGTCTGATCCATAAGCCCCAACTATTCCATATTCTTTTGAGCATACAAAAGCATCTTTAACATTCAAATTTTCAGAACCAAAACTAGCAACAATATCAACGCGCTCTCCAATTTGCCAATCGTTCAAACTTGATCCGTCTGTTCTTCTTGTACCAGTATTCCAATCAGATATTGTAATACCACCATCCTGTGTTACACAACCAGAACCGCAAGTCACTATAAAGTAACACTCACCATCCTCGTTGCAATTACCTTTTTGGGAATTATAAGTAACAACATATGATCTCCAAACTGCACCCGAACTTTTCCCAGTAATTGTTGCAGACATATCGAAAGTGCCACCACCATAAGGCAGCCAAACATCAAAACAATCATTGTCTGTAATATCACAATTCTCTATAGTCTGTGGAACCGCTACGTAGCGAGATGGATTGATTACAGATAAATTGTTATAGTCTATTCTGAATACTTTATTTGTATTTGGTACGCCAATAATAATAAATTTATCATCTATAAACGATGTATTATTCCACTTGTTTGTAATAGTTCTATTTGCACCACCTAAATGTCTTAGTATTCCAAAATTAGCAGCAATTAATTCCGTATCATATGGAGTAGCAATGTCAGCTTTGTATAAATTATATCTATAAACACTCGTAGATGAAGGAAATTGAGGATCTCTTGATTGCTGAACAAGATAGTATACGACACCATTTCTGCACAACACACATTTTATTTCTGAGTCATCATAAGTCCCAGACATATCACTTACACATAAAGTAAATTCAGTAGTACCTTTTCGAATTATATAAGAGTAACCATTATCGCAGGTAATACTATCATCAACATAATATTCTAATGTGGTATTAGTTGTATCATCATTTACTATGAAGGCCGTACTAGCAGCAGCTTTTCTAGATCTAATATCTTTCAAGTAGTTATTATTAACAGAAAATCCAAGATCTGCTTGATACAATGGTATTTCTACATATGGAGGTACAGCACTACTCGACATACCTGTTAAGTCTAAAGATAGTTTGTAACCATTTTTGCTTGAAATCATTCCGTTGTAAATAGTGCTATTAGCAGTTAAACTGTATATTTTACCAGAACCGTTAATATTCCAGTTTGCTCCTCCTCCTCTACCAACACTTCTACCATTCAATATCAAGGTTACATCGGTAGCTAGATCAATAATCAGGTCTTTATTAAATATTATTTGAATTAAGTTATCACCAGTATCTGGATTTACGGTAGAAGATACTGTGTAACTCAATCCGTATGAGCCTACAAAATAACCTTTTGAACTAGAAGAGATTCCATTTACAGATGTGCAATTATATTCTGTACCATCTACTAATAGGTTATTGTTGTGATTAAACAAATTAGGGGCATTATATAAAATTTCGAGACCATCATCATTTTTAAGTATAGTAGCTAAATGTTCATAAAAATTAGTAAGACTACTAGGAACACTAGTCCAATCTATGCCACAAACGCTTGTAGCAATATCAGAGTCACAAGTAAATGCCAGCTTTCTAGAATCAAAATATAATTCAGCAGAGGTGTTTTTGTTTGTTGTGCTATATATGAGAGTGTGATAACTATTGGACAAAACTACAGAATTATCAAAACTGTAAACTTTAGTAGGTCCACACACCATACCAAAATTTTCGTCTGTACCAGTATAGAATTTATTGCTATCTCCAGATACATAGAATTTGCTAGGTGAACCATTAGCATATCCATATAAAAATACAACAGGCTCAGAAGGTAATGATTGCGCCCCTAAGAACCATCTTTGTAAATTTCTATTAAAGTGAACACTAGAAATTCTACCTGCAGGATATTCTGTATAATTCCAATGGTCAGGATTAGTAAAAGTTGAGATATTAGAAGTGCTTTGATACTGTGTAAAGTAAGTATTGGTGGTAAATAATAAATTTCTATTGTTTGGATCTGGTACAATATCAGGAAGTGTCGAAGAAATCTTATGGTCGTAATTATTAATAGGACAACATACGGCAACTACATTATTATTTGTTTGTGTCTCACTAGTCTTTACTCCATAATCAATACTTAATATTTCGTAACCATTACCCAAAGAGTCATTCAGTTCTAATACTTCAACGCCTGGTACGGGTTCAGGGTTTACCGTTGGGCTTGGTGTAGGCGTTGTTGTTGGTGTTGCAGTAACTGTGGGTGTAACAGTTATGGTAGGCGTAATTGTGGGTGTAACAGATGGTGTGACAGATGGAGTAGGCGTAACACTAGATGTTAAAGTAATAGTTGGGGTTGGTGTTGTAGTAGCGGTTATGCTTGGGGTTGGCGATACTGTTACAGATGGCGTTACAGAAATAGTAGGAGTAATTGAAGGAGTAACAGAAATAGTCGGGGTAATTGAAGGGGTAACACTAATTGTCGGAGTAATAGAAGGTGTCACACTTATAGTTGGAGTAATTGAAGGTGTGACAGTCGGTGTGACAGTTGGAGTAACTGTTGGTGTTGGGGTCTGTGTAGGGCTGGTAGTAGGAGTTATCGTAGGAGTAACACTAACAGTAGGAGTAGGAGTTACAGGTATACTATCAATTTCCTGTCCTTTACAGCATGCTGTCAATTTTGCATCAACAAAGACGCCATTGGTGTCATATCCAGGATCAAAACTTCCTACATAAATGTATTCTTCGCAATTGTCATAGAGTATATATTCTTCGTTATTTTCTTCAATTATTCTAGGCATAATTTATATTATTCAGGGGTAAAGGCGACAAATATTAATACACTATAGTTATATATTTAGCTTGTTAAAATTTTATTTTACAAAAAATACCTTTTATGGGTTAAATGGTGGGTTGAAAGCCCCTCCACAAGTACCATCAGGGTTGCAGAATTCCAAGGCTGTAAACTTGAATGTGTTTGGGATACCCGGTGTAAGCGGATTAGTTTCATTACAGGTTCCCATTGCAATATTATCTTCACATCTTTCTACGACAGTAACCCAATACCAGCGAGTCTGTCCGGGCATTCTTTGAGCTGCTCCACAATCTCCACCCGGACACCTTTTCAATCCAGCATTCATTTGTTCGCATTCATCTATAGCGTCCTGTTCGCTGTCAAATTTTTCTGGACTTGCTAGAGCTTGGCAAAAACAGCATTTCCCTAAAATAGGATCACAAGCACTACCATCAAGAGGTGCTCTACCGTAAGTAGGATCGCAACAACAAAGCACCGGATAAGGACAATCAGGATTTAGATTACTTATTAATCCACCAACTTTATCGTCATCTGGAGTAGGACAACAGAACTCTCCATTCGCACACCTCTCACCAAAGTCTTCTATACCTCCTACATCTGCTGGAGTAACATACGTATTAGGATCGGACATGTTTGCACATTCGTCACAATCTGCTGGCGGTGGCGGAGGAGGAACAGGAGGAGGAGGTGGTGGTGGAAGAGGCGGTTGAGAAGGAGGAGGTGGTGGTGGAGAAGGAGGAGGTGGTGGTGGTGGAACAGGCGGCGGCGGAGAAGGTGGCGGTGGCGGAGGAGGAACAGGCGGAGG
>MDSZ01217791.1_pt1 | contig 14377 bp, 24 predicted proteins | sample 811201 | NCBI WGS metagenome assembly MDSZ01 (sample SAMN05326647, study PRJNA326480) | marine metagenome | isolation source: seawater | place: Indian Ocean: North | collected 2010
GCCGAGCGACAAGGAAGCGTTAAGAATTATCGTTTAAGCAATCTTTATATGGCAGATGGTGCGTGCGATAAAGCCATGCAACATTTGCACAAAGCAAACCGTATGTGGTCAAAGCAACGCGCTTTGCAGCATTATAAGAAAAGCGCCTTTCCTCTCGCCATCAAGCATAGTGTCGCCAGCAGTGATGCACAAAGCATCGAAAAAATTACAGAGCTACGTGAGCGCTATGCTATAGAGCGGCCTGTTCAAGACCCTGTCTTTATCGTTGGTTTTCCGCGTTCCGGCACAACACTTAGCGGACAAATCCTCAATGCACATCCTCAATTTTATACCGCCGATGAATATGGCGCCTTAGATCAGATGCATGTTCATTTTAATGCAAAATATAATAGCACCCTGCCCGATGGGCTGATGAGCGCGAGCAAAGAGCAATGGGAAGAGTTGATCCAGCTTTATTATGAGAAGCAAAGCAACTTACCTCTTATCCATAAAGAGCAACGCTTCGCAGACAAGATGCCTTTCAATATGATTCAGCTCCCCTTGATCTACGCGCTTTTCCCAAAGGCAAAAATTCTTTATATCAGGCGCCATCCGCTTGATTGCGTTTTAAGTGGATACATGCAGAGCTTTGATGCAAATGCTGCGATGATGCATTTTGCAAATCTTGATGATATCGCGCGGCTTTACCTGCAGATTGAGGAGAGTTGGGCGCAGCTCAAAACAAACATCCCTATGGATATTTATGAATATCGCTATGAAGACCTGATTGATGATTTCGATGGAAAGATGAGCGAGATTTTAGCGTTTTTAGGAACTGAGTGGCATGATGATATACGCAACTTCCACCAAGCGCAGAACCAAGATACGCCCCAAAGCCTCACCCCTTCTCGAACACAGATAGAACGCACCCTCAACAAAGATTCGAAAGATCGCTGGCGCGCCTATGAGCAAGCCCTACAAAGCCCTAAAACGCTCTTAGCAGATATAATAAAAGCGCAAGGTTATGAGCTATAAGCTTTTACCTTTGCGCTTTTATAAATAATTTCAAATGACCCTTTAGGCCTTCAATAAAGCTTCAATCTCTTTCGTCACTTCGTCGATTGGCTGCATGCCATCAATATTACGAAGAAGCTTCTGCTCTTCATAATATGGAAGGATCGGCGCTGTTTGATCATGATAAACTTTAAGGCGGTGCTTCAGTGTTTCCGCATTATCATCTGCGCGTGCTCCACCTGTTTCTGCAGCACGTGATTTAATACGATCAATAAGCGCCTCTTCATCAACTTTCAGCACAATCACGTGATCGATCTGACGTTTCATGTGGTTAAGCATATTGTCTAGTGCTTTTGCTTGCGCAACAGTTCTTGGGAAACCATCAAGGATGAATCCTTTTTCACATTCAGGCTCGGCGATACAGTTGGCAATTAATTCGATGATGATCTCATCTGATACAAGCTCACCAGCATCCATGATTGCTTTAAGACGATTACCAAGATCACTACCGCTTGCCACTTCAGCGCGCAGCATATCACCTGTAGAAAGCTGCTTAATGCGATAATTTTTTTGGATTAATGCCGCTTGCGTTCCTTTACCAGCGCCCGGCGGTCCAAAAATAATCAAATTCATCTTATATCTCCTTAAAATTAACTTACAAGCTTTTCAATATACTATCGCAAAGAGCGGCGTCCACGCAGTTTGGCTTTTTTCATGAGCCCTTCATATTGGTGTGCGATCATATGGGAGTGAATTTGAGCCACAGTGTCCATTGTCACGCTCACAACAATAAGAAGTGATGTCCCACCGAAGTAGAAAGGCATACTATACTTTGAAATTAAAAACTCTGGCAATAAACAAATGAACACCAAATATGTTGCCCCGATTAAAGTAATGCGAGTCAAGATATGATCAAGGTGGTCAGCTGTGTGTTTTCCAGGGCGAATACCTGGAATAAAGCCACCATGTTTTCTGAGCATATCTGCGTTTTCTTCAGGATTGAACACAATCGCAGTATAGAAGAAACAGAAGAACATAATCAGCGCGCCATATAAAACCATATATAGAGGCTCACCGTGCTGTAGATATTGCGAAATCGTCGCTGTGATATCGCCGCCATCTGCGCCACTAAATCCAACGATTGTGAGTGGCAATAGCAACAAAGATGAAGCAAAGATTGGCGGGATCACACCGGCAGTATTCAGCTTTAATGGAATGTGGTTTTGCTCTCCACCAGCAACCTGCCCTGCCGAAACTTGACGTTTCGGATATTGCACAACGACGCGGCGATGCGCGCGCTCCATAAAGACAATAAATGCAATGACAGCAACGATCATCACGAAAAGGAAAAGAAGCATAGCACCGCTCATCTGCCCTTGACGCGTAAGCTCTAATGTCGAGCCGATAGCGCGCGGAAGTTCTGCCACAATCCCTGCGAAAATGATAAGCGAAATACCATTACCGATGCCGCGTGCTGTGATTTGCTCACCGAGCCACATCAAGAATACTGTACCGCCTACGATCGAGATTACAGTTGAAACGCGAAACTCTAGACCTGGGTTAATCACCGCAGAGCCGCTTTGGCCTTGCATAGCTTCTAGACCTACAGCCAAGCCATAAGCTTGAATCGCGGCTAAAAGCACTGTGAAGTAGCGAGTATATTGGTTGATTTTCATACGCCCAACTTCACCCTCTTTTTTCATCTCTTCTAGCTTAGGCGACATCGCTGTTGCGAGCTGCATAATGATCGAAGCCGAAATATAAGGCATGATATTGAGGGCAAAAATGGTCATACGTGATAACGCACCACCAGAAAACATGTTGAACATATCCAAGATACCGCCGCCCTTTTGGTCGAAGATTTCTTGCCAGATGTGAGGGTCAATACCAGGAACAGGAATATAGGTTCCCAAGCGGTACACAAGGAGTGCACCTAAAACAAATAATATACGCTTTTTAAGCTCAGTCGCTTTGGCAAAAGCACCCCAATTTGCGTTCTTTGCAAGCTGTTCAGCAGCGGAGGCCATAAATTTACCCTTTCAAATCCATCTTAAATGATCTTTTAAAGGCTACAGTCTTAAAGAAAACTCTTTCATGCTGCAAGCCCTCATCGACATGTAAGCTGTGAATATACATATGTTTTTTGCTGTTTTTTTAATTGCGTGACTAGCGAGAGAGTTTTGCATCCCAGTTTTTACATTTGGCGCGCACAGCGGCATATTCTTGAGCCGTATCAATTTCGGACTGGCGCGTTGATAATACTGGTAATATTTGCGAAAGATAGCGCTCTAAAGTCTCGTTCAAAGGCTGTTGTAATTTCTCTTGCGCATAATTGATTTGGTTTTTAGACATCGGCCCTAAGAAGCGCTTTGTATTTCTTGAAATATCTCTCACCTCACGTTTAAAGCGCGGAGCATATTCGCGGATAAATTTCTTCATCGTGTTGATGTGCTTTTGCTCATGGGTCAACACAGCTGTATATTCACAAGATCCACGCTCGAAATTACTAGCAATATGCACCTCGGGCTTGCCGTAAAACACGACTTTAACCTTACTTAAGCCCACACAATAACGGTCATTTTGTGACATGACTTGCAGCTCGACCTCACTTTTATAACCGATTTCACCACCGCCGAGACCGCCGACAACCGAGCCACTCTTTTCTTGTCCTTGGCTATGCGTTAAAAAATCGGCTGATTTCGTGCGGATATATTTGGTCGGCGCCATGGCCATTTTCACTTCATATTTAGGCTGATCAAATTCACAAAAGCGCACTTGCGATCCGGCCGCATATGAAGGCTGAGCGATGAGTGAGAGTAGCATAGCAAACAAAAACGCTACGATATAGTTCCTTAATTCACAACGCATAAATGTCTCATATCTCCAGAAATAGATGGGTGCGTATCATTTGAATAGAATAACATAAGACATATAAATTGTGCGTTAAATCTCAATAGAATTAAAAGCTGCACACAAAGAGCATAAATAAAAGGAGACATAGAAAGACAAGAAAAAAACCCGCCTAAAAATAAGCGGGTTTTTAAAATCTGATACTAACTAGCTTTTATTATTTTTCGCCACGTTTTTTAATTGGTGCAACTTCACGGACGATCAGCTCAATTTTACCGCCTGCTTTTTCAACAGCTTCAGTTGCGCCTTTTGACGCTTTAGTAATTTTAAGCTCAACTTTAGTTGTTAGCTCACCATTTGCGAGAAGTTTAATACCATCACGCTTACGGCTAACTACACCAGCTTCAACAAGCATATCTTCATCAATCGCTTTTTTCGCATCCACTTTTTTAGCATCAATTGCTGCTTGTAGGTGACCAAGTGAAAGCTCAACAAGGTTTGTTGCGAATTTAGTGTTGTTAAAGCCGCTTTTAGGCATACGCATATAGAGAGGCATTTGACCGCCTTCATATCCGCCAATAGCAACACCAGAGCGAGATTTCTGACCTTTTTGACCAACGCCAGATGTCTTACCTTTACCAGAACCAATACCGCGACCTACGCGCATACGATTTTTAGTAGAACCTGCTTTTGGTTTAATTTCATTCAGTTTCATTGTTCAATTCCTTTGCCTATAAAAGACGTTAAAACTTAAGCCGCGTCTTCAACCTTAACAAGGTGACTTACTTTACGGATCATGCCGCGAACTGCTGCAGTATCTTCAAGTGTGTTTGTGCGGTGCATTTTGTTAAGACCAAGACCGATCAGAGTCGCACGCTGCTTTTCTTGACGGCCAATTGGAGAGCCAATTTGTGTCACTGTTACTGTCTTACCAGATGCAGCTTTCTTTGTCGCTTTAGGAGCAGCAGCTTTTTTCTCAGCTGCAGGCTTTTTTGCTGCAGTTTCTTTTTTAGGAGCAGCTGCTTTCTTTGCAGGTGCTTTTTTAGCTGGTGCCTTAGTCGCTTTTTTCTCTTCTTCAGCCATAACGATCACTCTTATCCTTTAAATTAACCTTCAGCTTCTTCCGCTGCTGTTTCTGCTTCACTACCAACCATGACTTCACGGCCAGAAACAATATCGCTTACTTTCTTGTTACGGCGAGCAGCCACTTGACGTGGGTTTTGCATTTGCTCTAGAGCAGCAAAAGTTGCGTTCACCATTGAGTAAGGGTTGTTTGAACCAATTGCTTTAGCAACGATGTCTTGAATACCAAGCGCTTCGAATACCGCACGCATTGGACCACCAGCAATAATACCAGTACCACGTGTTGCAGAGCGAAGAAGTACGCGACCTGCACCATGACGGCCTTTAATATCGTGGTGAATTGTACGACCTTCACGAAGGGGTACACGGATCATCTTACGCTTAGCTTGCTCTGTTGCTTTTTTAATCGCTTCAGGAACTTCACGTGCTTTAGCATGACCATAACCAACGCGACCTTTACCATCACCAACAACCATCAAAGCTGCGAAACCCATGCGGCGTCCACCTTTAACTGTTTTAGCAACACGGTTGATACCCACTAGACGTTCTAGTAGTTCTGGTTCTTCGCGTTCTGTATGCTGTTCTTGTGCTCGAGCCATATTTTAAATCCTCTTTTCCTAATCCTTATAAGACCAAGCCGCCTTCGCGTGCAGCTTCTGCAACCGCTTTAACACGGCCGTGATAAATAAAACGACCGCGGTCGAAAACAACTTTTTCAACACCGGCTTTTTTAGCGCGCTCAGCGATCAGCTTACCAACTTGTGTTGCTGCTTCTACTGTTGAGCCACTTTTTAGCTTTTCTTTTAGCTCAGCTTCTAGTGTGTTTGCTGATGCTAATGTTACACCTTTAATATCGCAGATTACCTGTGCGTAGATCTGCTTACCTGTGCGGTGTACAGACAAACGTGGGCGTGTCTCACGATTTGATACGCGATCAATATTCACACGACGAATTTTATTACGTGTGCGGTATGTTCTGCGCTGCGCGGATGTTAATGCTTTTGCCATTGTTTTCTTCCTTATGCCTTACGCTTAATTATTTCTTCTTACCTTCTTTGCGGATGACATATTCATCAGCATAGCGGATACCTTTACCTTTATATGGCTCAGGTGGTTTAAAGCCACGGATCTTAGCTGCAACTTGACCTACAAGTTGCTTGTCGATACCTGAAACTTCGATATTTGTTTGACCATCCATTGTTACTTTTGCACCAGCTGGTACATCGTAACGAACTTCATGTGAGAAACCCAAAGACATCACAAGTGTGTTACCTTGCATATTACCACGAAGACCAACCCCATGAATTTCAAGTTTCTTTGAATAACCTTCGCTTACACCAATAACAATATTGTTAACAAGTGTGCGCATTGTCGGCCAAATCTGTGACGCGAAACGGCTGTTAGACTTAGGTGCTAGAACAACGATTTTATCGTTCTTACCATCATCATTTGCAACTTCTTCTAGCTTAGCAGACACTTCATCATGAATTGTAAGCTCAAGCTCGCCAAGTTTACCTTTTGCTTTTAGCGCTTGGCCATCAAGTGTGACTTCAACACCGTCTGGGATCGCTACAGGTTTATTACCAATACGTGACATTACACTTAACTCCTTAGAATACCTGACACAGAACTTCGCCGCCAACATTGGCTTCGCGTGCTGCGTGATCTGCCATAACACCACGTGGTGTTGATACGATCAAAATACCAAGACCGTTATAAAAACGAGGCATTTCTTTCATGCTCGTATATACACGACGACCAGGTTTTGAAACACGATCAAGCTTACGGATTACGCCGCGGCCTTCGCTGTATTTCAATTCGATCAGCAAATTCTTTTTGTTATTATCCAGATCTACTGGCTTGTATGCGCGGATGAAACCTTCATCAGCTAAAACCTTACATACATTCTCACGTAATTTAGAATACGGACATTCGATAACAGACTTGTTAGCCATTTGACCGTTTCTGATACGTGCCAGCATATCACCTAGAGGATCACTCATTGCCATGATTTAATACTCCCCTTCTTACCAGCTTGACTTGACTACGCCTGGAAGCTCACCACGAGATGCCAGGTCACGGAGTGCGATCCGTGAAAGATTTAATTTACGGTAGTAACCGCGTGGACGACCTGTCAGAGCACAACGATTGCGCTGACGAACTTTTGCCGAATTCTTAGGCAATTTGTCCAATTGCATCATAGCTTGAAAACGCTCATCAGCAGGCACTTCTTTGTCCTTGATGATTGCTTTAAGCTGCGCGCGCTTATTCGCATATTTCTTGGCTAGTCGTTTGCGCTTAACATCGCGCTCAACCATAGATACTTTTGCCATCTATATATGTCCTTCTTCTTACGTTTAGCTCTTATTTCTTATACGGCATCTTGAAGAGACGTAGTAATTCACGCGCTTCTTCATCTGTTTTCGCCGATGTACACACAATAATATCCATTCCACGGATCTTATCGACTTTGTCATATGAGATCTCAGGGAAAATGATATGTTCTTTAATACCTAGTGCGTAGTTACCACGACCATCAAAACTCTTTGAGCTCACACCGCGGAAGTCGCGAACACGAGGAAGAGCGATTGTGATAAAACGATCTAGGAATTCATACATTTGCTTACGACGCAAAGTCACTTTACAACCAATTGCTTGGCCATCACGAATCTTGAAAGATGCGTTTGATTGCTTTGCTTTCGTAATAACTGGACGTTGACCAGCAATTAATGCCATATCGTTTGCTGCATTTTCAATATGCTTACGGTCTTGAGTTGCTTCACCCACCCCCATATTGATTACAACTTTTTCCAACTTAGGAATTTCATGGATATTTTTATATCCGAACTTTTCCTGCATCGCTGGAACGATTTCTTTTTCGTATATTTCTTGATAACGCGCTTTCATGTCTTTTCTCGCTCTTTATCTCTATTCTACAGTTTCGCCGGACTTCTTAGCCACGCGAACCTTTTTACCATCTTTCAAAATCTGATAGCCAACACGTGTTGCGTTACCAGTTTTTGGATCAGCCAATGCCACATTAGAAGCATGGATAGATAGCTCTTTTTTCTCCAAACCACCTGCAGAGAATTGCGTAGGCTTTTGGTGCTTTGTTACAACATTCACACCTTGAACGATTACGCGGTTTTCAGCAGGGATCACTTTAAGAACTTCGCCTTTTGAGCCTTTGTCCTTACCTGTCAAAACGACAACTTGGTCGCCTTTTTTAATTTTCATCTTTGCTTGAGCCATTGTTAAAGCACCTCACCAGCCAGAGAAATAATTTTCATGTAGCCTTTACCACGTAGTTCACGTGTTACTGGGCCAAAAATACGAGTACCGATTGGCTCACCATTATTGTTGATCAAAACGCATGCGTTTGTGTCAAACTTAATTGTTTCACCATAAGGACGGTTTAGACCTTTTTTCGTACGCACGATAACAGCGCGCTGAACGTTACCTTTTTTAACGCGGCCACGTGGAATAGCATCTTTAACAGATACGATTACAACATCACCAACATTTGCAGTACGGCGCTTAGAACCGCCTAAAACTTTAATACACTGAACTTCGCGAGCACCGCTATTGTCAGCAACTTCCATTCTTGATTGCATCTGAATCATGATTAAGCGTCCTTCTTCTTAGCGGTTGTCTTAGCAGCTGGCTTCTTAGCAGGAGCCTTCTTCTCAGCTTTTTCAGCAGCGTCCTTTTTAGGAGCAGCTTTCTTAGGCGCGGCCTTTTTTGCTGCTTCTTTTTTCGGCGCAGGTGTTGAAGTCGCTTCATCACCAGTTACCACAGTCCAACGCTTTGTTTTTGAGATTGGACGGCACTCAATGATAGAAACGCGGTCACCAGTTTTGAACTGATTAGCTTCATCATGCGCAGTGAACTTGTCTGTCTTTTTAATATATTTCTTATAAATAGGATGCATAAAACGACGCTCAACAAGAACTGTAATTGTCTTGTCTGTTTTATCGCTGACTACATCGCCTTCTAGAATACGTCTTGGCATATCGTCTTCCTTACCTTCTACAAACCTTACTAAGCTGCCTTGCTTTTAGAAGCGCCCTTAGTGGCCTCTTCTTTGAGCTTAGCGTTTAAAAATGTTTTAATACGAGCGATTGTACGGCGACCTTTACGCACACCGTCAGTCTTTTCCATTGTGCCGTTTGCACGCTGGAAACGCGCATTCATCTGCGCCTTACGCTCATCGATCAAAATCTTTTGCAGTTCATCAACTGTCTTTGTTTTCAGATCTTCGGCTTTCATCTTATGCAGCCTCCTCTTTTGCACCAATACGTGCTACGAATTTTGTTTTAATAGGCAACTTCATCGCTGCTAAAGAAAAAGCTTCACGCGCCATTTCCTCAGAAACACCATCAAGTTCAAACATGATACGGCCAGGCTTAACACGTGCTGCCCAGTAATCTACTGAACCTTTACCTTTACCTTGACGAACTTCAAGAGGCTTTGCTGATACAGGCACATCTGGGAAGACGCGAATCCAAAGCTTACCTTGACGACGTAGGTGACGAGTAATAGCACGACGTGCTGCTTCAATCTGACGCGCTGTAATGCGGTCTGGTGTAAGAGCCTTCAGTCCATATGCACCGAAATCAAGACTCGTACCGCCTTTTGCAAGACCGTGAATACGGCCTTTATGCTGCTTGCGATATTTAAACTTTTTTGGGCTTAGCATTGTTGCTTATCCTATATTTTAGTCAAAAAAAATTTCACTCACATAGACTTTCCACTTTTTGTGGTAGTTCCTATATGGCGCTTAAAACCAAGTTTTTTAATTTCGTGCGCGGTTTATAACCTACTTCCAAACAAAAAGCCAGAAGTTTTTTTCATTACGCGAAATTAACGGCTACGTGGCGCTCCACCTTGAGCATTTTCAATACGCTTATCACGCGCCATTGGGTCATGCTCCATGATATCGCCTTTGTAAATCCATACTTTTACACCGATGATACCAAATGTTGTCAAACCTTCAGCTGTACCATAATCAAGATCAGCACGAAGTGTGTGTAGAGGCACGCGACCTTCACGGTACCATTCAGTACGCGCGATATCTGCACCACCTAGACGACCAGAAACATTCAAACGAATACCGCCAGCGCCCATACGAAGTGCACCTTGAACTGCACGCTTCATTGCACGACGGAAAGATACACGACGCTCAAGCTGTTGTGCTACACCTTCAGCTACAAGCTGCGCATCCATTTCAGGCTTACGAACTTCAACGATGTTTAGAGAAACATCACCACCTGCACGGCGTGAAAGTTGTGAGCGAAGTTTTTCAATGTCCGCACCTTTTTTACCGATGATCACACCTGGACGTGCTGTGTGCACTGTAACTTTAGTGTTCTTCGCAGCGCGCTCGATAATAACTTTAGAGATACCAGCAGCTTTAAGATGCTCAGTCACAAATTCGCGAAGTTTCAAGTCTTCTACTAATTTCTCAGCATAGTCACGGCCAGCATACCAGCGGCTGTCCCATGTACGGTTGATACCTACTCGAAGACCAATTGGATTAACTTTTTGTCCCATTTCGTACTAGCTCCTTAAACTACGCGTCTGCTTCTTTAACCACGATGGTCATGTTACTGATTTTCTTTTCGATACGAGCACCACGGCCACGTGCGCGAGCCATGAAACGCTTCATAATCACAGTCTTACCAACTGTTGCTTCAGAAACCACCAAGCGGTCAACATCTAGACCATGGTTATTTTCTGCGTTAGCGATTGCTGATTGCAAAAGCTTACGAACATCCTGAGCGATACGACGCTTAGAAAATTCAAGATCAACTAAAGCGCGGCCAGCATTCTTTCCACGAATTGTCTGCGCAACCAAGTTTAACTTTTGCGGAGATGTACGGAAATATTTACCGTAGGCTCTTGCTTCATTTTCCGCTACGCGGCGAGGGTTCTTTTGTTGTCCCATTGTTCCTTACCTCTATTTCTTCTTCGCTTTTTTATCTGCGCCATGACCGTAATATGTACGAGTTGGTGCAAATTCACCGAGCTTATGACCGATCATTTGGTCGCTGATTACAACTGGAATGAATTTATTTCCGTTGTGAACGCCGAATGTCAAACCGATCATATTCGGTAGGATTGTTGAACTGCGTGACCAAGTTTTGATCACTGTATTTTTACCCGCTGAACGTGCTTCCTCAACTTTTTTAAGGATGCTTTTTGCTACGAACGGACCTTTCCATACACTACGTGCCATGATTTAGAACTCCTTATTTCTTCTTACGGCTGCGGATAATGTATTTATCCGTTGCTTTATTCTTACGTGTTTTATAACCCTTCGTTGGAACACCCCAAGGTGTAACTGGGTTACGACCACCTGATGTACGGCCTTCACCACCACCATGTGGGTGATCAACCGGGTTCATCACAACGCCGCGAACATGTGGGCGACGGCCCTTCCAACGGTTACGACCCGCTTTACCCATATTCGTGTTCATGTGATCAGGGTTAGATACTGCACCAACAGTTGCCATACACTCACCACGAACGATACGAAGCTCACCAGAGGCTAGCTTGATCTGTGCGTAACCTTGGTCACGACCAACAAGCTGTGCATATGAACCAGCAGAGCGGATCATCTGTGCGCCTTTACCTGGCTTCATCTCGATATTGTGGATGATTGTACCAACAGGCATGTTTTTCAATGGCATTGCGTTACCAGGCTTAACGTCAGCTTTATCGCTAGCGATGATTTTGTCACCAACATTTAGACGCTGAGGAGCTAGAACATAACGAAGTTCGCCATCTGCATATTTAACAAGAGCAATAAACGCTGTACGGTTTGGGTCATACTCAAAACGCTCAACAGTTGCTTCAACATCAAACTTGTCACGTTTCCAATCGATGATACGGTAACGCTGCTTGTGACCGCCACCAATATTACGTGATGTGATACGACCTTTATTGTTACGACCACCTGTTTTCTTCTTACCTTCAGTAAGAGTCTTTTCAGGTTTGCCCTTCCAAAGATCGCTACGATCGATCTGAACCAGCTGACGCTGACCAGGCGATGTTGGGTTAAACTTCTTTAATGCCATTTTCTTTTTCCTTTTTCATTTAAAGAGCTCATTCTCGGCGAGCCACCATAGTTGCATAAAACTTTAATTAGATAGCTGAACCAGTATCAATAGTTTGACCATCTTCAAGTGTGATAATCGCTTTTTTGAAATCAGAGCGCTTACCCATGATTCCTTTAAAACGCTTAGTCTTACCTTTTTGTATAAGTGTATTTACAGCTTTAACTTTCACGCCGAAGATGTTTTCCACTGCCGTTTTGATTTCCGGCTTAGTTGCATCTTTTTTCACTTTAAAAGTGATTTGGCCGTGCTCAGATCCAAGTGTTGCTTTCTCAGTAATGTGAGGCGCAACGATTACTTGGTAATCTCTTTCAGTTGCTTCTGTTTTCTTTTTAGCAGCCATTGTCTTTACTTCCTTTTCTTGATCGCGACTTTTTCAAATCAGCGATTAATCTTTCAATTTCTCAGCGAGGTCGTTAACAGCCTCTTTTGTTAGAACCAAAACATCACGGCGAAGAATGTCATAAACATTTGCACCTTGAGATGGAAGAACATCGATGCGTGGCAAGTTAGCCGTTGCACGAGCGAAGTTAACATCAATCTCTTTACCACCGATGATCAAAGCATTTGTAAGTTCAAGCTTAGCGAATGCTGCAGCCATTGGCTTTGTTTTGTGATCTTTAGCTTTAGCGTCATCCAAGATGATAAGCTTGCCTTTAGCCGCTTTGCTTGAAAGTGCACATTTAAGTGCAAGCTTACGGATCTTTTTAGGAAGGCTAATCGCATGTGAACGCACAACTGGACCATGTACAACAGCACCACCACGGTCTTGTGTACGCTTCAAGTCACCTGCACGTGCGCGGCCAGTACCTTTTTGAGCCCAAGGCTTTTTACCTGTACCGGATACTTTGTCACGTGTTTGTGCAGCATGTGTACCAGCGCGACGTTTTGCGAGCTGATAGTTCACAACGCGGTGAATGATGTCATTACGAACATCAACGCCGTAGATTGCTTTATCTAGTGTAATTTCACCAGAATCTTTGCCTTCAAGAGTTTTAACAGCGATTTTCATTATTCTTCACCTTTCGCTTCTTCTTGTGCTTCTGGCGCATCAACTTGAGCGTCTTCAGCTTTGTTCTCTTCTTTTGCAGGAGCTTTGCTCTCTACGATACCAGCTGGCATTGGAACACCCTCAGGAGCAGGCTTTTTAACCGCATCCTTGATCATAACCCAACCAGATTTCGCGCCCGGTACTGCACCTTTAACAAGGATTAGACCATCTTCTTCATCTACAGCAACGATCTGCAAGTTTTGTGTTGTTACGCGCTCAGCACCCATGTGACCAGCCATTTTCTTGCCTTTGAAAACCTTACCAGGCTCTTGACACTGACCAGTAGAACCATGTGCACGGTGAGAGATAGACACACCGTGAGATGCACGCATACCGCCGAAGTTGTGACGCTTCATCGCACCGGCAAAACCTTTACCGATTGAAGTACCTGTCACATCAACATATTGACCAGCAACGAAGTGATTTACACTTAGCTCAACGCCAACTTCCGGCACGTTCTCATTAGAGATAACGCGAAACTCAACAAGCTTTTTCTTTGGTGCTACTTTTGCTTTCGCATAGTGACCACGATTAGCTTTGCTTACGTTTTTAACTTTTGCATCTTCAGCGCCGATCTGAACAGCTGTATAGCCGTCTGTCTCTTCACTGCGGATAGCCACAACCTGACAGTTATCCATCTTGAGAACTGTTACAGGGATATGACGACCATCTTCATCAAAGACACGTGTCATGCCTTCTTTTCTTGCGATCAATCCAATTCTGTTTTGGGCAATAGCCATTTTCTTTTTTTCCTTTCTAGAGGTTGGCCCTTTTTATAGAAGAACCAACTTAGTTGTCTTTTGCATTTATCTTAAAAAATTAAGCTGCCTGCATTTGACCGATTTTAATTTCAACATCCACACCAGCGGCCAAATCTAACTTCATAAGAGCGTCGATTGTCTGTGGTGTAGGATCAACAACATCCAAAAGTCTTTTATGAGTTCTCATCTCGAACTGCTCCTGAGAGCCTTTGTTCACGTGAGGAGAACGAATAACCGAAAACTTTTTAATTTTGGTTGGCAAAGGCACTGGACCACGAACACCTGCGCCAGTACGCTTTGCTGTGTTCAAGATCTCTGCGCATGCTGTGTCCAGAATGCGGTGATCAAATGCCTTTAGAGTGATCCGAATGCTTTGCGCGTCCATTTTCTTGTTTCCTTCTATTCTTCTTATCTACTCTTAATTACTCAATAATCTTTGACACAACACCCGCGCCAACAGTACGGCCACCTTCGCGGATCGCGAAACGTAGACCTTCGCTCATCGCGATTGGTGCAATCAA
>MDSZ01038967.1_pt1 | contig 14371 bp, 13 predicted proteins | sample 811201 | NCBI WGS metagenome assembly MDSZ01 (sample SAMN05326647, study PRJNA326480) | marine metagenome | isolation source: seawater | place: Indian Ocean: North | collected 2010
TATGACCGAATTCTTTAACAATATATTCTGCAGTATCTTTATCTATATTATGATTTATAGTAGCAACAACTTTCATGTTAAATAAAAATTTAATAATCTCACTAGATTTTTCGGCCATTCTGTTTGATAATTCTTGAATACTAATCTGTTCAGGGATTTTTACTTCTCTTATTACTTTTTTAAATTCTTTTTTTTCTTCACTCCCTGGTTTTATTTTTTTTTCTTTAAGTCTTGCCCTTTTAACTGACGCTAAACTTCTTTGTTTAATTTCAATTTCTTCTACGTTTAAAGCTCTTGAAACTGTCAGTTTAAAACTTTTTTTATCTACGGGAGTTTTTAGTTTTAATTTACTTTTAGTTGCAGGTTTATCATCTTTTTTAATAAAGTCCTTGGTTGCTTGTTGTTCAATAAATTTTCTAGCGAAGTTCTTCTTTACCTCTTTAGAATTTTCAAAATTTTTATTAAGTAAACTCCTACTCTGAATTTTATTTTGTCTAAATGGCTTTTTTTTCTGAACAGAAAATGATTTTTTACCTTGTGTTGAAATTGATGAGGTGTCAATTTTTTTCTTTAGATTTGTAGATATTGTGAGTGTCTTTTTTTTATCTTTTTCCATAGCATTATTTATAAACAATCTCTCTTGCCGCCATTATCAAATCATCTGCTTCTTTACGTGACAAAGCGAATTCTTCAAGATATCCCTCTATTCTTATTTTTTTTCCTTTAATTTCATCAAAACCTCCAATTAGTTCATCTGAAGATAAATCGGCAAAATCACTAATTTTTTTTATGTTTTTCTGACCTAAAATTACCAACATTCCTTGGGTCATACCTTTTAGATTAATTAATTTTTCATCTACTCCAAGTGCTTTTAATTTAATTGAAACTGCTTCTTTTTCTTTTACCAATGTTTCCTTTGATCTATTTATTAATTCTTTAGCGGTCTCTTCATCAATAGCATCTATTTTAGAAATTTCTTCTGAGGATGACTGAGCTATTTCATCTATTGATGTAAAACCTTCCGAGACTAAAAGTTGTCCTAAAGTTTCATCAACTTCTAGATTTTTTATAAGGTTCTCAGTTCTATCTTTGAATTCAGCTTGTCTTCTTTCAGAGTCTTCTTTGTCTGTTAAAATATCAATTTCGTAGTTTGTTAATTTTGAAGCTAATCTAACATTTTGACCTCTTCTTCCTATGGCTTTACTTAGATTTTCCTCAGAAAGAATAATATCAATTCTCTTATTATCTTGATCGATTAAAACTTTCTGGATTTCAGCTGGCGAGAGAGATTCTGAAATTAATGTTGGTAAATCTTCAGTCCATTTTATTATGTCAATTTTCTCTCCATGCAGTTCATTTACAATTGTCTGAACCCTGCTTCCTCTCATTCCAACACATGCTCCTACTGGATCAATAGATGAGTCCTGTGAGTGCACACAGATTTTTGCTCTACTGCCTGGATCTCTTGCAACAGATTTAATTTCTATAGTGCCCTCATATATTTCTGGAACTTCTTGAAAAAAAAGTTTAGCTAAAAATTGAGGATGAGCTCTTGATAAAAATATCTGATGTCCTTTAATTTCTTTTTTAACTTCGTAGCAATAAGCTTTTACTCTATCACCTGTTTTTAAAATTTCCCTTGGTATTAATTCATCTTTTTTGATAACACCTTCTGCTTTTCCTAAATCAACAATTACGTTTCCATATTCTAATCTTTTTATTATTCCGCTTAATATTTGACCTTGCTTGTCTATGAAATCTTCGTACTGTCTGTTTTTCTCTGCTTCTCTTACTCTGCTACTTATTACTTGTTTTGCACTTTGAGCAGCAATTCTACCGAAATCTATTTGGGGCAATTCCTCATAAATTTTCTCACCAACTTTAAGCTCGTTGATATTATTTCTATTTTTTTTGGCATCATTTAGAGTAATTTCACGAGCTGGGTCTTCCACTTTTTCCACTATTTCTAGTACTTTTTGAATTTTTATTTCACCACTATCCCTATCAATAATAACTTCGATATTATTATCATTTCCAAATTTTGTTAATGCAGCTTTTTGAATGGCACTTTCCATAGAATTTATCACTAATTCTTTATCTATAGATTTTTCATTTGCAACTGCTTCAACAATTCTCAAAAGCTCTAATTTATCTAATCCTCTGTTTAACATTTTTACTCCTCCTAAAAAAAAATGGGCTAGTGCCCATTTTCAATTATTCAATAATTTAAGATAGTTTTAGAAGAAATTTACGGTTTTTTCAAGATTACAGATTGAATAATTCTACTTTATCTGTTTTTTCCCAAGAAAATTCACCCTTATTTGTAGGTTTTCTTCCAAAGTGTCCGTACGCGGATGTTACTTCGTAAATTGGGTTGTTTAGTTTTAACATTTCTCTGATTCCTCTAGGAGATAGATCGAAATTTTGATCAATAATTTTTTTTACTTTTTCAACTTTTTCACTATCTTCATCTGCTAATTTAATTAATATAGACAATGGTCTTGAAACTCCGATTGCATAAGCTAACTGAATTAAACATTTATCTGATACACCCGCTGAAACAATATTTTTTGCTAAATACCTTGAAGCATAGGCTGCTGATCTGTCAACTTTAGTTGGATCTTTTCCAGAAAAAGCTCCACCTCCGTGTGGAGCAGCTCCACCATAAGTATCAACGATTATTTTTCTTCCCGTTAATCCAGTGTCCCCATCAGGTCCTCCAATAATAAACTGTCCAGTTGGATTGATGTAAATTTCTTCAGGTCTTAAATCAACTAAATAATTTTGAGGGATTGTTTTCTTAATGTACGGAATAACTATTTCCCTTACCTTGTCTTGATTTAAATCTGCAGAATGTTGAGTTGATATTACAACTGAGGTGACCTTTACAGGTTTATTATTTTCGTACAGCATTGTCACTTGACTTTTTGAGTCAGGTTCGATCCCTCTTAGAATATCTTTTTTTCGATCTTCCGCCATCAATCTTAATATTTTATGTGAAAAATGTATAGGAGCTGGCATCAAATCTTCGGTTTCTTTGCATGCGTAACCGAACATAATTCCTTGATCACCTGCACCTTCATCTTTATTTTCTTTCGAGTCGACGCCCATAGCTATATCTGTAGATTGTTCGTGTAAGAAGGTTTCAATATTTACCGTTTTCCAACTAAAACCTTTTTGGTCGTAACCAATTTCTTTAATACAATGTCTTACCTTATTTATTAGTTCCTCTTTCTCTATTTTAGGTCCCCTTGTTTCCCCTGCCAATACAACTCTATTAGTTGTAGTTAACGTTTCACAAGCAACTCTCGAAATTGGATCTTTTAACAAATATGAGTCTACAACCATGTCTGAAATTCTATCACATACTTTATCAGGATGACCTTCTGAAACTGATTCGCTTGTAAATAAGTAGTTATGTTTCATTTCTATTTCTATAAAAGTAAAAAATATATGTAATTAAAACAACAAAAAATATCAAATCATTTTTGTTTTTATTTTCACTTTGAATTAATGGTATGTCTAGCTCAATATTGCCTGCTTCATTAAGATTGAGCTTTTTAACTACTTCGCCTTTATTGTTAATAATGGCAGTTATCCCTTTATTTGCAGATCTAAGGAAAAATGTATTTTGTTCAATTGCTCTATAGACTCCTTTTGCAAAGTGTTGACGAGGTCCAATTGAATTTCCAAACCATCCATCTTCAGAGATATTAATTATTATGTTTGTATCTTGATAAGATTTTTGTATAAATTCTGTGAATATAATTTCATAGCAAATCAATGGTAAAATGTTTAAACCTTGAAGTATTAAATTGCTCTGTTGACCGCCTTTTAAAAAAGATCCATGTCCCTCTGTGATTTTTTTGAGGCCGAGTTTTTTAAGAAACTTTTCAAATGGTAAAAACTCACCAAAAGGAACGAGTTTTTGCTTTCTATACTCTTGTATGATCTCAAAATTGTTGTTAACAATTACTAAACTGTTATAAATCCCGTTTTTTTTTCTATCTTCTCTATTTACTCCAAACAAGATGTGGTGATCTTTGTCAAAATTATTAGAGAAAATTTCTTTAAGACTTAATAATTCTTTATAACTATATCCACTAAAGACCCCTTCAGGCCAAATAAAAAGTGTTTGTTGATTTTTTGTAGGTTCACTATATCGAATTATTTTAGTTAATCTTAATTTAATTTCATCAGCAGAAAGACCATATTTAAGTTCAAAATTTGGTGAAATCACTTTTACATTATATTTTTTAGTTTGCTTTTCTAATATTTTTTTATTCAAATTGATTGTGTAGCTTCCATATAAATAAAGGGTGAGAAGAATAGACGGAATCAAACAAATGCAAAAAAATTTTTTTACTGAACTTATTTTTAAAAAAAAAATAGCTGGTAACATAAAAATAGTTATTGAAAATAAGTTGAATATAAATAATCCTGTTTTATTTAGTATCTGTATAATCTCTATGTTCCATGAGAAGCTATAAGACCACAAATTCCAAGGGAAACCGGTAAGAATTTTAGCACGAAGGTAATCTGATAATGCTAGTCCACCAGAAAAAAGAATTATTGATGATAAATTCATATTTAAAATAGGACCCAAAATTAATGTTATAAGAGAAAAAAAAATACTTAAAAATAAAGGTATTAGTATCAAACCTAGGGGAATCAAAATTTTAAAGCTCTCATCAAAAGTTAAGGAGTAAGTTATCCAATGTATACCTCCCAAAAAAAATCCGAAACCAAATGAAGTTCCAAAAATAAATAAATTTTTTTTGTAAGGTTTTTTTCTATAAATACTCTTCGATTTTTTTTTTATGTAAATTACTAAATAAAAATAAAATGGAAGTATTAAAAAATTTAATATTGTTAAATTAAATGGTTGAAACGAAAAAACTGTCAATAGTCCCATTATAAAGGGAATTAAATATAAAGTTAATAATCGATTATTTAAATAATTTTCAAGCATTTATTTTAAAAATGATAAAAACTTTTTTTCAACTTTAATCATTCTATAAAAATCTTTATCTTTTTTATGATCGTATCCGAATAGGTGAATTAATCCATGTATCCAAAGTTTATTAAACTCTATTTTAAAGTTAACCAATTTTTTTTTATTTCTTATTTTATTAAAATTCACAATTATATCTCCTAAATAAATTTGTTTATTTTTTTTTAGCATTTTTTTTAGTTCAATTTTTTTATAAAATGGAAATGACAATACATCTGTAGATTTATTTTTTTTTCTAAATTTTTTATTCAATCTTTTTATCTCATGATCTCCAGACAGTAATATAGTGCAAAAAATATCTTTTTTTTTATATAGTTTAAAATTTTTATTTAGATGGTGAGCTTGTTGTTGAATATATGTTTCAGGATTTTTTATATATTTATGCCAGCTTTTGTTATTAGAAATGATATTAATCGTTATCATCAGTGCTTTGTTTTTGATAAGCCCTAATAATCTTTGAAACTAATGGATGCCTTACAACATCATTATAGTCAAATTCTATAAATTTAATTTCTTTCAAATGCTTTAAAATATTTTTTGTTTTTATCAAACCTGATTGAGATTTATTTATTAAGTCAATTTGTGATGGATCTCCATTTACTACTAATTTTGAATTTTCTCCGATTCTTGTTAAGAACATTTTAATTTGTGTTTCAGTGGCATTTTGAGCCTCATCCAAAATAGCAAAGCAATTTTTTAAAGTTCTTCCCCTCATAAATGCTAATGGTGCTATTTCAATTTCTCCAGTTTCGATTTTTTTATCAATTTTATCAGGACCAAATAACTCATACAGAGCATCATACAAAGGTCTTAAATATGGATCTACTTTTTCTTTCATATCTCCCGGTAAAAAACCCAATTTTTCACCAGCTTCTACAGCTGGCCGAGATAATATCACTCTTTCAATTTTTTTTTCTATTAACATAGTCACTCCTACAGATACAGCTAAAAAACTTTTTCCAGTTCCTGCAGGACCTAAGGACATTACGATATCATTTTCTTTTAAAGCCTTAATATAGTCTGATTGTTTTTCCGATCTCGCTATTACATACTTCCTTGGAGTTTTAATTAATTGTTTAAATGACTTGATATTTGATTTTTTGACATCTATATTTTTTTTCACTGAGAGAATTATATCCTCTTTTTCAATAATTTTTGTTAAAAGATGTTTATTTATCAAAAATTTCATAGCTTCACAGAATATTTGAATATCCTCTCTTTTACCTTTACAAGTAATTGAGTTTCCTCTGAAAAAAACACTTGTAGATGTTAGTTTAGCCAGCTCTTTTAAATTCTGATCAAATTGTCCCACAATTGACATTAACATCTCATTATCGGGCACATTAATATTCACAGTTTCGCTATCAATTTTTTTAATAATCAAATTTTGATCTAATTTAGAAATTTCTGACATAATTTATGCTGCAAAAATATTATTCATCTTTTTTTGATATATTTCTCCAAATAAGGTGTTTTGATTTGCTTTGGAAATTATGGTTTCTTTAATTTTGCCTTTTAAATCATAACTAGAGTCTACAATTACGGAATTAAGGTATTCGTCTCTACCAAAAAATTTATTTTTGTTTTTTGTCTGGTTTTCAAAAAGAACACAAACTTTTTTATTATAAAGGCTTTTTCTATAATTTATTTTTATTTCATTTGCTTTTTTTTGAAATACTAACAATCTTTCTTTTGCTAATTTGTTATCAACTAGCTTCATTTTTGCTGCTGGTGTTCCTGGTCTAGGGCTAAAGATAAAAGAATAAGAATTTATAAATCCAACCTCCTTCAAAAGCGTTAATGTATCATTAAAATCTCCATCTGTTTCCCCAGGATAGCCAATAATAAAGTCACTTGAAAATTTTATAGCTGGATTAGTTTTTTTTAATTTATAAATCAAGTTTAAATAATCTTTTATTGTATGTTTTCTGTTCATACTTTGTAAAATTTTATCTGATCCACTTTGCACCGGAAGATGGATCAAAGGCATAAGCTTTTCTGAATTTTTATAAATTTCTATTAAGTCATTGGAAAAATCAATTGGATGTGAGGTTGTATATCTTATTCTTTTTAAATCTTTAATTTTTGAAATTTCATTTATAAGATTAGAAAGCTTTTTTCCCTTAAAAGAGTAAGCATTAACATTTTGGCCTAATAAAGTGATTTCTCGTGATCCACTATCAACTAAATGTTTACACTCACTTACTATTTCATTTATTGATCTCGAAAATTCAGCGCCACGTGTGTAGGGTACAACGCAGAATTTACAAAATTTATCGCAACCTTCTTGTATAGTTAAATAAGCTGAAATATTGTTTTTAGAACTCTCAACAACATTTAAACTGTCAAATTTTTCTATTACCTGAAATTCTGTAAAATTTATTCTACCAAAATCTTTTTCAATCTTTGAAATAATTTCATTAAGTTGATGGTATGATTGTGGTCCAACTAAAGCATCAATGTATTTTTCCTTTTTTAATAATACGTCTCCCTCTGCTTGAGCAACACATCCTGCTACAATTATAATAGGTTTTTTCTTGTTTCTAAATTTTTTTTTAACACGTCCAATATCATGATAAACTTTTTCAGTAGCTTTTTCCCTGATATGGCATGTATTTAAAACGTAACAATCTGCTTCTTCTAATTTTTCTGTCTTTTGGTAATTAATTTTTTTAGCTAAGTCAAAAATACGATCACTGTCATACTCATTCATTTGACAGCCAAATGTTTTTATAAAGATCTTTTTTTCCAAATTATTTTTTTATTTTTGAACCGTAAAGCTCAAGTTTGTGATCCACAAGATTATATCCTAATTTTTTTGCAATCTTTTTTTGTAATTCCTCAATATCTTTATCAACAAATTCTACGATCTCTCCACTATTAATATCAATTAAATGATTATGATCATCGTTTATTTCATAGCGCGCTTTTCCAGCTTTAAAATCGTGTTTCACTAATATTCCAGATTCTTCGAAAAGTTTTACTGTTCTATAAACTGTAGCAATGCTTATTTTGTCATCTAAAGTTGAAACTCTCTTGTGCAGTTCGTCTACATCTGGATGATCTTTAGACCCATAAACCTCTTTAGACTCGGAAAGAACCTTTGCAATAATCTTTCTCTGATCTGTAAGTCTTACTCCTTTTTGTTTACATTTTTCTTCAATAATACTCATAAGCTTATTTAACTTAAATAAATGGGCTTTATCAAATTTTTTTCAATTAAATTATTTTTTACCAATTTTTCAACGTTTTTTTGATCAAATACCTTTAAATCTTGGTTTTTAAAGCCAAATAACTTTATTTTTTTTGATATTTCTAGCCCTTTTGCTACAGCAAGAGAAGTTCTTATACTAGAAAAACTACCAGGACCCTGATTAACAATTACGCTAAAATTTTCATCTAAAGTCACGTCATAAGTTTTCAAAAAATTATATATTTCTGAGACAAGTTTTTCATTATTCATTTTAACATTTTTAGAATATTGAATAAAAAAATCTTTATTTATTCGTAAACCTAATTTATCATCGTTCCCAATGCAGTTAATAATCAAAAAGTTATCTATCATTATTATCCTAAGCTTAAGTTTTGAGACAAATCATTCAAGCCTATCTGCAGCGGACAATGCATCTTTTGATGATTTTGGCCTCATATCAATAATGTATCACAGATTTGGAGAAAGCAAATATCCCTCGACTAATATTCAATTAGACATTTTTAATAAGCAACTTGAGATTATAGAGGATGAAGGGATAAAATTTATCCATCCAATGGATTTTGAAAAATCTCTTTCAAACAACAAAGAAGATAGGAAGATTTTGCTTACTATAGACGATGGGTTATTATCATTTTACAACAATGCCTGGCCTATTTTAAAAAAGAAAAAAATTCCCTTTGTATTATTTGTAAGTACTAGAGAAGTCGGATCATATAATTACATGAGTTGGGATCAAATAGTCGAACTTCATAATTCAGACCTTGTAGAGATCGGAAATCATAGTCACTCTCATGAATACCTTGTAGAGGAAAATCCAAATTTCATTAAAGAAGATATATTAAAATCTATTGAAATTTTTAAAAAAAAGCTTGGGAAAAATTCAATTTTTTTTTCATATCCATTTGGAGAATATAGCTTAGAGTTTAAAAAAATTATAAAAGATTTAGGTTTCAAATACGCCTTTGGTCAACATTCTGGAGTAATAGATGAAACAAAAGATTTGTGGGAGCTACCAAGATTCCCAATTAACGAAAAATATGGAAAAATTGAAAGATTTCAGACTTTAATTAAAACTCTTCCTCTGAAATATGACAATATTTTTCCTAAGGAAAGGTATTTGTTAAACTCAAAAAATCCACCTAATATAAAAATTTCATTTTATCCAGGAATAAGAAATTTACGTCAAATCACATGTTTTTCAAATGAAGGAAATCAATGGAGAAACTCAAAAATTTTATTTATAGAGGAACATATTTTAGAAATAAAAATTATGGAAAAATTTGTTGGTGAAAGAGGTAGGATAAATTGTTCATTAAAAGAGTCTGACGGTTTCTGGAGGTGGTTGGGTATTCAATTTGTAATAGCTGATAAGTAAATTAAGAGTTTACTTCAATTACTTTTTTCGATTTTGTTAATGTAACCGGCTCAAAATCAGTAAGTCTGTTTTCTTTAATTATTTGAGCTATAATTGTTGTGTATTCTTTTCCTGTCTCAGCATAATTGTCCAACGTAGCTGATAATTTCAGTCCTGCTATATTTCTATTTTTATTTCTTAATTCAATCCGAATATCTCTTAGTTTTTTGTAACTTTTATGAGTATTTAAATTGTTTATATATGATTTAACTGAAGCTCTTAAAATAGGAAATTTCAAGATTTTGTGTTTTTTTGTTTTATCTTTGAATAAAGGCTCTATGCCATTACCAGTCCAAGTCCATTGTCCAAACATTGCATTTCCTTCAAGAGCAAATCTAGAAGTTCCCCACCCACTCTCTTTTGCTGCTTGTGCTAAAGCTAATGAAGTAGGAATAATATCCATTCTTTTTTCTAACTCATCTAAATTTCCATTCTTAACTTTATATTCTAATAATTTCTGTCTTAACCATTGTTTTTCTTGGTCTGTAGTCATTTTTTTTGATGAAATTGATTTTAATTTGCTTCTATCCTCTAATATTTTTTCATTTTCTGCTACGATTAAAGGCAAAACGATTTTTATAAAAGTTTCTTTTTTTAATTTTACACTTTGTAATTCATCAAGATCTCTTGGGAATTGTGTGAAATAAATGGGTTTTACTTTCTTTTCTTTTCTTACTTTATTCAGATCATAATTAACATCTTCAAAAAGGTTCAGAACTGTTTCTGTTTTTAAGTTTAAATCAGGTAAAATTGAGTCTGTTACTTTTTTATCTTTTTTGATTTTTAATTCTGGTTTTTTTGCCTCCTTTTTAAGTTTATCTTTTGGTATTTCTGGTTTTTTCTCGACTTTATTCTCTGATAAGTTAGTTTCTTTTTTTTGTTTCAAAAGGGGCTTCTTTATGTCGATTTTATTTTTACTATTAGACTTTTCTGTAACTATTCTTTTTTCAGAAAAATCAAGATTCTTGTAGGCATTTAAGCCAGCAATTATTGAAGTTGTTAAGGTAGCAACTACAAGGAGACCAACAATTACGTTTCTTGCACTTTTTTTATCAACTTGTTGATTATAAATTGAGTTAAAGACATCAGTAAATACATTTCCAAAAAAAGATACTACTGAACTTCCTAATTTGGGAAAAATATCAATAAGATTTATTGCTGCTATTCCGATTCCTTTCCATAAATTAATTACTCCATAGTTTACTTTTCTTTTAGTATCATATTTATAGTTTTCTACTCTTCTAAAAAATCTATTTTTATCTCTAATTTTTTGTTCTTTAAAATCTTTTAAACTTGATTTAAATTTTAAAATTGGTTTGGTAAAATTCTCTTTAAAAAAGTTCGTTTTAAATTCTTTTGGTATAATAATTTTATTTTTTTTAAGAATTAATTCAATTTGTCCCGAAGTTAAATTTTTTCTTCTTTTAGTATAATCTTGAATTTCTCGTACGTTATAAATATAAGCTAATTCTAATAACTTATCACGATAGGACAATTTTTTTTTCATAGACTAACTTGCTTCCACTGAGTTAACTTCTTTTACATAATGTTTTAAAAGGTTTTGAACACCTTGTTTTAATGTCATTAAAGAACTAGGACATCCTGAGCAACTTCCTTGTAATTCAACTTTTACTACTCCATTATCAAAAGATTTGAACTTGATGTCGCCTCCGTCCCTTGCTACAGCTGGGCGAATTTTAGTATCCAACACATCTATAATTTTTTTTACTGTTTCATCTTTATTGTTATCAGTAGATTTAGATTTTTCGGATTCTCTTAAAATTGGTTCTTTATTATTTTCAAAGTAATGGTTAAGATGCGAGATAACCATTGGTTTTAAATCACTCCAGGATGCGGCATCTGTTTTTTTTACAGACAAAAAATTTTTAGACAGCAAAACTAATTCGACCCCTTTGAACTCTAAAAGCTCTTTAATAAAAGGGTTCGATAAATTTTTAATTTCTCCTTTTTGAAACTCTTCTGTCCCAACATCTGAAATGATTTTTTCAGACAGAAACTTTAAAGAATTAGGATTAGGTGTAGTCTCAGTTTGTATCATAAGAAATTTATATTATATCAATCCTACTTTTTCACGTATATTTTTAAGGTTTTCCTCAGCGATAATATTGGCTTTTTCTTTGCCTTTTTTCAAAACATTCTTAAGATAAGCTTTTTCAGCTAATAATTTTTTAATTTCTTTCCCTACAGGAGTAATCTCATTGATGACAAGTTCTGTCAGCTTTGTTTTAAGATATGAATATTCTTTACCAGACATATCAATTAATGTTTTTTCAAGACTTTTCTTTGAAATCTCAGAAAAAATATTAATTAAGTTCAAAGCTTCTGGTTTTTTTTCTAAATCTTTTAAATTATCTGGTATTGATGAAGAATCTGACTTCGCTTTTTTAATTTTTTTACTAATTTCATCAGGACTATCTTTTAAGTTAATCCTTGAGTAATCTGACTCTTCCGATTTACTCATTTTTTTAGTTCCATCTCTCAAACTCATTACTCGGGAGATATTTTTTGCAATTAAAGGTTCAGGTAAAGGAAAAAAGTCTTTACAATCAAAATCGTTGTTAAATTTTTGAGCAATATCTCTAGATAATTCTAAATGTTGCTTTTGATCTGCTCCTACTGGAACATGCGTTGCTTTGTAAAGAAGAATATCGGCTGCCATTAGATTTGGGTAAATATATAGTCCAACACTTGCTTTCTCTTTATCTGATCCTGCTTTATCTTTAAATTGTGTCATTCTATTCAACCATCCAATCCTTGATACACAATTCAAAATCCAGGCTAACTCTGCATGACCGGAAACAGAAGATTGATTAAATATTGTGCTCTTTTTTGGATCTAGGCCGGTAGCTAAAAAACTAGCAACAGTTTCTAAAACATTGTTCTGTAGCTCATTTGGCTTTTGAAAAATAGTTATGGCGTGTAAATCTACAACGCAATATATACACTCTGTATTTTTTTGGAGTGATACAAAATTTTTTAAAGCTCCCAAATAATTTCCCAAATGCAAATTACCTGTTGGTTGAACTCCTGAAAATACTAATTTTCTACTACTCATTTAATTTAATCTAAAATTTTTTATTTTTAATAATCCTAATAAATTACAAGATAACAAATAAATAATTCCAGCGAAACCTATAATAATTATTAAATAAATTGATTTATAAGCGTAATTAAACTCTAAATAATTTGCAAAATAATCTAGAGATAGTATCAAGCTGACAGACATAATAACAGATGAAATAATTATTTTTATAATATTGTATAATAAATCAATTTTTACCAGAATAAATTTGTTTTTTAAAAGTAAAAAGATAAAAATTAAAACACCAATCCAAGATGAAATTGATGTAGCTATAGGGATTATAATAAATCCATAAATATTAAAAAAACTTAAACTTATTAGAACATTTAAAAAAACTACGAATGAAGAAATATAAAAAGGGTTTTTAGTATCATCCCTTGCGAAGAAAAAATTAGCTAAAATCTTTATAAGAGCAAAAGCAACGATCCCATAACCAAAAAAAGTTAAAGCACTTGATGTCAACTCTACGTCTTTTGAAGTAAAAGATCCATAACCAAATAACCCATTCACAATTTCGCTTGAGGCGAATATTAGTCCTAGGCTAGCAGGTACTGAAAATAATAAGGATAATTCGATTGATTTATTTTGTATTTTAAAAGCCTTTGAAAAGTTTTTTGATTTAAACGCTTTTGATAATACTGGTAATGAAACGGTTCCAACGGCTATGCCCGCTATTGCCAAATTTATTTGATAAACTCTATCTGCATAATATAAATAGGACACTGCTCCACTTTGAAATGAAGCAACTATCGTTCCAACGAGAATATTAATTTGGGTTACACCAGAAGCTAGTATACTAGGTAATAATTTTTTGAAAAAAAATTTTACTTTTGTAGTGATTATAAAATTAAAATTTATATTTGGTTTGTAAAATACAGAGGTTACATATATAAGAAAAATTAGTTGTAAAAATCCTGCAAATGTAACACCATAAGATAATTGTTTTGCAATATTTAAATCATAAATATAAGAAACAAAAATGCTAACAATTAAAATTAAGTTTAAAATTATTGGAGCTGCGGATGCTGCTGCAAATTTATTATTAGAATTTAAAATTCCAGAAAAAAAAGATGATAAGCTAACAAATAATAAAAATGGGAAGGTAATTCTGGTAAGCTCAATTGCTAGATGAAATTTAATATCATCTGCGACAAAACCTGGGGCAATTAAATAAACTAAATAGGGAGTAAAAATTTCTGCAACTGTCACTAAAATTATTAAAATTAGTAACAATAAACTCAAAACATCATCTGCAAAATTTTTGCCTATCTTTTTACCACTTAATTTTGCAGAGGTGTAACTTGGAATAAATGCTGCATTAAATGTACCTTCCGCAAAAAGTCGTCTGAAAGTATTGGGTAATCTGAAGGCGACAAAAAAAGCGTCGGCAAAAATCGACGCTCCTAAAAAAACAGCTATTAAAATGTCTCTAATATAGCCTAAAATTCTGCTGATAAGTGTAAAAAAACTAAATATTGATGCTGAGGATAACAAGTTCATATATAATCTAAATTAAGCCATAAATTTATAGTGAATTAATTTTCTTTATATAACATACTCAAAAAAATAAATGCCAAAGAAAACAGAAATAGATCACTATTCAGATAAAGAGGCACTTGATTTTCA
>MDSZ01057877.1_pt1 | contig 14363 bp, 12 predicted proteins | sample 811201 | NCBI WGS metagenome assembly MDSZ01 (sample SAMN05326647, study PRJNA326480) | marine metagenome | isolation source: seawater | place: Indian Ocean: North | collected 2010
AAAAAAATAAGGAGTGGCGAGTCTACAATCGTTGTTGCCTCCCAATACGACAACCATCGGACTCGCCCCAGTTCTTAAGAACAGTCTAGACGGAAACATGAGTCACTGTTTGCTGTCAATATAATCTGAAGAATAGTGACAGTCCGTCACACTTTATACTACATACAATAAACTTCATCTTTAACGTTTTTTTTGAATTTAATGCCGTAGTCTAATGATTTTTGGAGCGGGTAGCGGGAATCGAAACCGCATTTTCTGTTACCTATTGTATAAATAGTACATAATAATCTGACCGTTGGTTGTTATCAGACACCATGCTCCACAGTGTAGCAGTGATGCAAACGTGATGTGCATCACTTAATTTTTAAATCTTTACTCACATAATAAACCACCAGGATCGAGAGATCGTGCAAACAGGTCCAGATCTTTAACAGCTCAAATCTTAAATAAGATAGAGAGTAAAAATTAATTCAATGCCAGCTCGATTGCATTTTTCAACATTTTCTTTTCTTTGCAGATCCAAAACCTACAATACTCGTTAATTTTCTCAAGATTTCTCTTTGCTTGATCTATTTCTCCTAGCTGCAGATAAAGTTCACCCTGATATTCTAACGCTTGTATGTGTTTAGGATTTATCTCCAATGCTTTCTCGTAATATACACCGGCAGATTTCAAGTCACCAGATTTCCTGGCGGTAAAACCCAATAAATTATATTTATCAGCCTGTTTAGATCGTGTCGGAACGCTAATGAACTTCAATGACTCGTGAGCTTCAGCAAATTTTTCCATGCGAATAAGGCCGTATATCCGTTCAAATGGGTCAAAAACCTTTTTCTTCCTGTCCTTTTTTGCACCATAATTCCCAGAGCCAGATGTTGAATAAGAATTTGAAGAACTCGATGCGTTGGAGCTGTGGGATGAAGTAGCACCGTCTGAAGAACTAGAGCTGCTTGAAGAGCTTGAGCTACTTGAAGAGCTTGAGCTGCCTGAGGAACTACTCCCACCCCCACCCGTCATAGCTCCAAAAACCGGCTGTACGACTAAAAAGAGAGATAAATAGATTGCAAAGAGTTTTTTCATAGATATCACCACGTTTTTATTCGGAATACGAAAGAGTTAGAGTTCTGGATCAAATCCAAGACAAGATGTGGCAAGATATCGCAATCTTAAGTGATTTACCTCTTATTAATATCGAGCACGATTGTAAGTCTTTACCTTTATTGAGCTAAACGAAACACAAAGGCAAAAAGTTAGCTGTTTAACTTCAAGAACTACACCACCTCACACATAAAACTTACAAGTAAAAATCCACTAACCACTGAAAAAAATGATGCAGAGCGCGGCTGAGAGCGCTAAGTAATTGTTATGGAATTGAAAAAATGAAGCGGGTAGCGTGAGTTGTGTTCTCTACTACTGCGCCGAATTACTGCTAACATTCTGTTTTTATTAGATACAGCATACTCCAGTTCATCACAATAAGGCGTTTTCTGGTCAGTAATCTGGTCAGTAATGGACTGGGGCCAGTGCCACCCCCCCTATACTCGGGTATTGTATACAAACCTGACCTGAGATTGGAGTTTAGTAATCGGCAACTTGGTATATCTGCCCTAATATCCGATCTTGACTGTTTTATTTGAACGGTGGTTGGGGGCTGCTTGTGTATCCAGCTTATACGAGGGGGTGTGTTATATATATACCCCCCTCGTTAAAGAAGAGAGATAATAGTGTAGGTAGTGTAGGCAATGTAGGCAAATCCGAAAAGTCCCCAGAGAATTCCCCCAGAAAAGTTTTCCAAAATGCCTACACTACCTACATTCCCTACATTGGCTGAGGGTTAGAGGTGGACCACTGGTTGGATACCCTGCCACTGCATTCCGCTAGAAGTGCGATGTTGGTAGACATTTACCAGCTTGTCTAAGGCTTTTTTGAATGCATTTCGTGTACCCTTCTCCCAAATCAGCACCTTGTTTGTAAAATTGGGCGTTATCTTCGCACCAGACCAAATCATCTTTGGCAGCTTTCAGACAACTGGCGATCTCAACCAATTCGGTAGCAACAATCCCGGCGATCGCGTTCCCTAGAACCTCATCATGCCGGGTACTTTTAGAAGGTATGTCAATTTGACTCTTATTAGACAGGTTCATGCCTGACAACTTGTCCAACGTTATATCGACGCCTGGCATACAACCTTTTTGAGCCCTCAAATAGATTATAACAGAACAAATAAGGGCTTGAATACGATGTTGTTTATCTGTCATGGCTTTAGTTCGTGGACGTAAAAGATTGGAGTTAATGATTGATTTTGAGTATCAGGTACATCGATTATTTTGTGGTTCACCGGCAATGTAACGGCGAACGTCTTCCGCAACTTGCTCAGCAGCAAAAGTAACCGTTCTCATAGAGGCACCTGCAATATGAGGAGTCAAGGTTACGTTTGGGAGCTTCAAGAGCTTCCAGTCCGCTGGCGGCGGTTCAACCGCAAAGGTCTCCAGCATAGCCTGCCCTATTTGTCCAGTGGTCAAGGCCTCATAAAGTGCATCGTAGTCACATAATGGTCCGCGTGCGGTATTTACGAATATGCTATTCGCTTTCATTTTGGCAAATGCCGCCGCATTCATCATACCCTTAGTTTCTTCTGTTACACGCGGGTGCAGTGATATTACGTCCGATTGGCTCAAAATTTCTTCAAAGGAGACCATTTTGACTCCCCCCTTAGCATCTTCCGATGTAAGCTGGACATAGGGGTCATTCACCAGGATACGGCAACCGAAAGCTTTCAGCAACTTTACCAACAGCACTCCTACCTTGCCATAACCGATAACGCCAACTGTCATCTCACTCAATTCACGTCCGACATTATCTGCTCGATACAGATCACCACGATAAACGCCTAGGCGTAAAGCTTCATGACCACTCCGGATATTGCGGCTCTCGGCAAGTATGGCTCCAATTGTAAATTCTGCAACCGCGCTGGCGTTCCGTCCTGGTGTATTTACAACAGTTACGCCATGATCCTTAGCTGCATTCATATCGATCGAGACTGGCCCACCTCGTGAAACTGCTAACATCTTAAGGTTAGGCATTTTTTCAAACATAACCCGAGACATAGGCGCAAGATGAGTTATAAAAATTTCAGCATCTCCAACAAAGTCAACCACCTCATCTGGATGCCCGAAGTATTCTTTTAACCCATCCATGCCATCCACTGCATATCCATGCTCTAAATCCTGATCAGGCCAATTGTCCTGTCTCTTACGAATGTAATGGTTAGGACCGATAACATCTATTAGCTTATCCTCAAACACGTCGGGCAGCATGAAGTTATCGCCAATAATTGCAATTTCTCGCCTCATTTTTGCCCCTTTCGCAAAGCAACGAACCGTCTCTGCCCAATGGCAAAGGCCAGAGCTAATACCAATATCACACCAGATAGGGCATCTTTGGTATTAAAATTCAACCCCATCAAGTTCAAACCATTTGCCAGCACCCCAAGAAACAAAACACCAACCAGCGTACCCATCACGTTTGGGCGACCTCTTGGATGCATTGAAGCGCCAATGAAAACAGCGGCAATTGCATCCAGAAGGTAGGAGAACCCAGACAACGGAGTAAACATACGGATATTCGCAGACGCTATAAGGCCGGCAACTGCACAGGTCGCCGCAGCAATAATGAAACCGACAAAAATGATCCTTTTGACCTCAATCCCAGCAATCAATGCGGCCGTCGGTTGAAGTCCTATTGCTTGTATTCGTTTGCCAAAGATAGAGCATTCCAAGAATAGGAAGTAAAGGATTAAGACAACAGCTGCGATCACCACTTCTGTAGGGATGCCTGCGATATTTCCAACGGCAAGGTCTCTGAACTCCTGCGGCATGCGACGGTGCGAGATTGGCCCGCCCCCATTAGTAAAAATTCGCTGTACTGAAGATCCAATGAAAAAGGTACCCAGAGTAGCCATAAATGCACTCACATTTAACCATACAATTAGAACTGCATTCAGAATTCCGATCAGGCATCCACCGAATATTCCTGCTAGGATTGCTACATACCAAGCTGCATCGTATTCTTTTAATGCAACCACTGCAAAGGCCGCTCCAAAATCAAGCGCAATTCCCACAGACAGATCAATTCCGCCCATCGATACAACCAAGGTCATTCCTAGTGCCACAATCAAGAGAATTGCTGAGCCTTCCAAGATATTCATTTGGTTACCAGCGCTCAGAAATACTGGATTCCATAAAGAGAAAAAAACGATGCATGCGGCAATGACTATTAAGAAGCTATACCGTAGAAACCATCTCATCAGTATCTTCCTCTTGCTGTCGCCGCCGCAGATGCGACAACTATTAAGATTAGAGCTCCCTTAATACAGCCCGTCCAAAAGACATTTACTCCAATTGATTTGAAACCAACCGACAGCATTGCTACCAAAACCGCACCAAGAGCTGCACCCCAGATTGTAACTTTTCGTCTTGGTGAAAAAGCAGCACCAAGGAAAGTTGCCAACACCATCTCTAAGAGAAGATTATCTTCAGTTCCAGGAGACGATCCCGAACCGCGCGCTAATACAAACATAGAAGCAAGAAAGCCAGTGAAGGCTGCAAGGAAAAAAGATATCGTTTGATAAACTTTCGTCGAGATGCCAGAGACTTCCGCAGCTTCACGACCCCCTCCCGTCGCCTGGGCCTGCATCCCCCAGCGCGTTCGATGCATTAGAAACCAATAAATTACTGTAAGTAAACCCGCAGCAACAACACCCGCGGAAAGGCCGATGACCATTCCGTCACGCAAGAAGACAATGAACGGATCGGTAACGTTGATCCGTTTGGACTGGGTGATTACTTTTGTAATACCAACTACCGCTACTGAGGTTGCTAGCGTTGCCAATAGCGGGGTCATCCGGATCACCACGACAAGAAATGCATTCAAAGCCCCAACCATAATTGCGGCTAATAGAGCAAAGGCTAAAGCTATCGGTAAAAACGTCCCATGATTGGTGACCTGATCAGCGATTATCGCTGCTGCTATTATGGCAGCAGCTGGTATCGATAAGTCTATTCCCCCAGAGACTACGTCATCTCCACCAGTCATAATTACTACAGCTAGTCCAAGGCTAACCACTACCGTCGGCACAGCTTGCTTCAGCATTAAGTCAATTGTGAACGGAGTGAAGAGAGTTGGAGCCTCAATCCCTAAAAAGATAAACATTCCAGCAAAAACTGCCACAGGGATCCACTCTACAAGCTTGCGAAAGTAATGGGTGCTGTTCATCCCAAAGACCCTTCGCTGCCGCCAGTGGTTAACCCAACGAGACTATCAACATTCAGGTCCTGCACATCACTTGAATTTGTCAAGCATCCACGTCGTAAAACCATGATCCTGTCCGATAGGCCTAAAAGTTCTAGTGGGTCACCGGAAGACACTATCACTGCTGAACCGTTTGTAGCAAGTTCCCGGATTAAATTATAAATTTCAACTTTAGCGCCAACATCCACACCAACCGTAGGCTCGTCCAGAATAAATAGATCTCCACCCTTCACCAGCCAACGACCAAGCACTACCTTTTGCTGGTTTCCACCTGACAAAAGTCGAGGTACTGTCATCACATTTCGTGGGCGCAAGTCAAGTTGCTCAACCATTACTTCTGCCCGCTCTTTTGATACTGCCCGCTTTTCCATTAAAGCAATTGATACTTCATCCAAGGAAGCGAGGTTAATGTTATCAACCACAGGTTGGTCCAGCACCAACCCATCGTGCCGACGATCGCGCGGGACAAGGGCTACACCGGCTTTTACGGCCTTTGCTGGCCGCGTTGGATTATAAGTTTCTCCCTTAAGTTTCATCTCACCACTGGTTTTTGGAAGGAGGCCATAAATCGTATCAATAAGTTCTTCACGTCCAGAACCTACCAGTCCGGCAACCCCAAGCACCTCTCCAGCTGCAACCTCAAAACTCACCTGCGAAAAGCCCCTGCCTGATAATTCAGTCACTTCAAACAATTTTTTATTTGAAGCATTTGCTTTTTTAGGGAACAAATCCGTAATTTCGCGTCCTACCATCGCTGATATTAGCTTGTCAGTAATTTGGTCTGAAACCTCATCAAAGACTTTTACTGTCTTACCGTTCCGCAGTACCGTTACTCGATCGCAAATTTGAGTAATCTCTCCCAGATAATGCGAGACGTAGATCATCGCTATACCATTTGCCTTAAGCCCCTCAATTGCGGCAAAAAGTCTATCAACTTCGCCAATGGCCAGCGGCGCCGTAGGCTCGTCAAACACAACCAGTTTTGCTTGGCCGTCAATCAGAGCTCTTGTGATTTGAACAAGCTTCTTTTCTGCGGTACCAAGATCTCGGATAAGTGTGCGTGGAGAAATATGAGCGTTCAAAGTTTCCCTTAGGAAAACTTCAGCTTGCTCGTTCATTTTTTTATTGTCTAGTCCAAAACGGCCAGAGGTTTCCTGACCCATGAATACACTCTCGGCCACAGTGAAATGAGGCACAAGATGGAGCTCTTGATGGATAAAGCGGACGCCGGCGGCATGTATTAAGTTTGGCGATAAAGTGATTAGCCTCTCACCATCCAACGAGACGGCTCCTTCATCGGGCGCGTAAACCCCAGCGAGTACTTTAATCATGGTAGACTTGCCAGCACCATTCTCACCCACAAGCCCATGTACCTCCCCCGGGCGCACGGTCAAAGCTGCTAAATCCAAAGCCTTCACCCCTGGGAAAACCACACTTATACCAGCCATATCGAGAATTGGCGTCAATTCATTTGCCCGATGTTTTAAATTTTGAAGGCAAGGGCCCAATGTCTATTCGGACCCTTGCATTTTAAAACCCGTAGGGATCAGTCAAGTGTACCATAGCCAAGCGACTTGTACGCGGCTTTAGCTTCGGCCTGACCATTTACCGGATAAACATCCACATAGGTTTGCGGGAGCAACGTCTCACCAGCAAAGTAACGCGCTACGTTCATGGCGCTAGTGGATCCAATAAGGTTCGGTTGCTGGGCAACATTAGCAACAAATGGTGAGCCATCTTCAGCCATAATCTCAAGTGTGTCTGGACCACCATCCAAAGCAGTTACCAAAACATCATCACGTCCAGCTTCTTCTAGAGCTTGTACCACGCCAATGGCAGGTTGGTCCCAACAGCCAACATGTATCGCATCGAGTGTACCAACAGGATACTGGCTCAGAAGATCGAGAGTCTTTTTCCTCGCGTCTTCGGGCGCATTTGCAAATTCCTCAGCAAGCTCTGGCTGAACAATTTCGATGTTAGGATAGTCTTGCAATACGTATTTCCATAGACCCGCTCGAATACCACATATACGCAGTGCGCCTTCGAAGGCATTAAATACTGCAACTTTTCCTTCACCGCCGATTGCATCAGCCATGTAGCGCCCTATGGTTGTACCCATGTAGTAGTTGTCTGATGTCGTATTGTTTACACCGTGAGGTGAAGGATGATCGACTGTGAATACAGGAATCCCAGCATTCTTTAACGCCTCAAATTTCGGTTCTACTGCACCATCACCAAGAATTGATATAACCGCATCCACCTTATTAGCTAAAAGGACGTCATGATTATCCGCATGGACCTGATTATCGCGACCACCGTCAACCGGCACAACCTCTCCACCCAGCTTTTCTACAGTACTCGTGGCCCCGTTGAATGCCTCACGATCCCAAAAATGCTGCGTTCCAACCACGGCCACACCGATCCTTTTCCCGTTAAGAGATAAATGACCGTCAGCCATTACACTGTTTGCTGCAAAGGTGGCTGCAACAGCGATTGTAGTAATTAAACTTGAAAATTTCATCTTTTCCTCCCAGTCTGTTAATGGGCTTTGCCCAATTTTTGCGCCTTGTAAGGCACACGCTTGTTAAACCCAAGCTTAATTTACTTATGTGCAATTAGATGTCATATGTCAATCTAAAGAGGTTCTGAAATGACGAGATATTACTCAATTGGCTTGGATGTTGGTACCTCGGTAATCAAAGCAGGTGCTTTTTCCGAAGCAGGTAAGCTTATTAAAATTGTGTCTGAGCCAGCCCCCAAATCAAAAATAGTTGATCGCGCTTCACAGGACATGAACGAAATTTGGGATATTACTCGGCATCTGCTTACACAATTAGTTGAAAAACTCGACGACAGCGTGCCTATTTCAATTGGTGTATGTGGCCAGGGTGATGGGCTCTGGATGCTTGACCAGGATGGAACACCAGTCACAGATGCAATTTTATGGAACGACTCTTTCGCACAAAGATCAGTGGATGAATGGGTCGCGACAGGAGCTGCATTCACAGTAAGTCGAAACTGCGGAACTGACCTTTGGGCAGGAACAAGCGCAGCAATCTACAAACAACTAGAGTTAGACGCGCCAGATTTAGCCGCTAACGTTGCAACCATTCTCAACTCCAAAGACTGGATAAACTACAAGCTGACTGGCAAATTAGCTACCGATTTTTCAGATGCAACGATACCGTTTTTTGATCTAAATCTAATGGAGTATGCATCTGAAAGCTTCAAAGAATTAGGAGTTGAGGTCTTGAAAGACGCAGTCCTGTCACCGCAAATCAGTAAATCAAGGCTTGGCTATATTCTCACAGAAGTTGCACAAAGTACCCGCCTGCCAGAAGGATTGCCAGTGGCGGTTGGAGCTATTGACATTGGAGCTATGCATGTCGGACTAGGACTTAATGCACCAGGCGATGTGCTCTTGATCCTTGGTACAACTGCCGTAGTAAGCGCGGTAACTGATCCCAATCCGCCTGTACCCCCAATCATTGGAGCGACATTAGTTCATCCAATGCCTGGCCGCTTCATTCGTGCTCTTGCGCCCTTAAATGGATCGTCTGCTCTGGATTGGGCCCAAACTGCAATTGGTGGAGGAGAGGCGCTCGAAATACTGCTAGAAGATGCTTCCAAATCTGAAGTAGGCGCAGGTAGAATATTATTTTTGCCTTATCTAAACGGGGAACGTGCTCCTTTCGTGGCTCCAGGAGCGACTGGAGTTTTTGTTGGTCTAACATCAAATTCACACCGCGGGGATATGATCCGGGCAGTGCTAGAGGGCGTAGCCTTCTCCATGCGTGACTGCATCGTTGCCGCAGGTATTTCTATGCCAGAACAGCTCATCTTAACTGGCGGAGGTGCTAGGTCTCCCCTTTGGCGACAGATCTTAGCCGATGTACTTGGCTGTTCTATTACAGTAGACAACTCCGGCAATCATGGACTATGGGGAGCCGCGTTACTTGGTATGGCAGCTGCTGGTCATACACCATCCACAAAGCCAACGAGCAAAGTAAAAAATCTAATTTATACCCCTGATCCAAAGGCAAATGCTCTCTACAATAAGTGTTTTCAAAGGTATTGTGACGCACAAGCTGCTATGACAAAGTTATTTGAGAAAAACCAATACTAAGGGAGATAGAACATTGCCAAAATTTGATGCTGTTTTCGTTGGCTTGACGATTGTAGACATAGCTGGCAGGCCAGTTAAAGAAATACCAGACGGCGGCAATGTCGCCTTTATTGAAGAGATCCGAATGAATCCAGCAGGGACTGCAGCAGGATCAGTCATGAATGCGTCAAAGCTTGGCGTGAAAACCTCTACGGTGGCCTGTGTTGGCAATGACACTATGGGTGACTTTATTATCGACGAATACCTGCGTTTGGGAATTGACGTGTCTATGGTTCAGCGAAGCGAGCATTCTCGCACATCTGCAACAATCCTACCAATACGGCCAAATGGAGAGCGTCCAGCTTTGCACAGCCGAGGCGCTTCAGATGACCTAATCGTCGGCAATGATCAGTTCAATAAAATATGCAATGCAAGGTTCCTGCATCTCGGTGGAACCGGATTGATGAAATCAATGGACGCGGGGCCAAGCGCAGCTCTTTTGTCACACGCCAAGGCCTCAGGTCTAACTATCAGCTTAGATTTGATCGCACCAAACGAAGGAACAATGAAGCTGTTAAAAGATCTATTACCAAATGTAGACTACTTTATGCCTTCAATGGAGGAAGCCGTGTATCTGACAGGGCAAGATGATCCAGCGAAAATTGCAGAGGTCTTTCTCAAAATGGGTGCAAAGGCTTGTGTGTTTAAATGGGGAGAACGCGGATCATACATCCATACACTGGATGAGCAATTTCGGATACCTGCTTTCAAAGTAAATGTTTCTGACACCACAGGCTGTGGGGATAGTTACTGCGGTGGCTTTATTGCGGGACTTGTACTCGGGCGAGACTTACGCGCGGCCTGCGAGTTAGCAACAGCAACCTCTGGATTGGTCGCAACAGGGCTAGGCTCTGATGCAGGGGTTGTTAATTTGGCACAGGTAGACGAATTTGCTTTAAAAACAGAAAGATTATCTTAATCTACGCCAAATTTGTAGCTCGCGTTAGCCTGAATAGTCTCTTGTATGTCCGCGTCTGAAAGTAGCACAGGCCCGCCGATCTGCAAACTAATCACATGATATTTGGCCAGAGCCTCTAACATCTCAGCTCTAGCAAGGGCGGCCTCAATTGTCTCTGCCACAACCAATGCGCCATGGTTTGCTATTAAACAAGCAACTCGCTTATCCATCGCCTTTACCACATTTTGGGCAAGAGCCGCTGTTCCATAACACGCATAATCTGCAACTTCGACACTTGAACCACCAAACGCGGCAATAGAATAATGTGATGCAGGTATAGGTTGCCGCGTCATGGCAAGTGCCGTCGCGTAAGGAGAATGGAAATGAATCACCGCACCCACATCTCCACGCTGGTAAAGCGCACGATGGAATCGCCACTCGGTAGATGGACGCATTGGCCCTTTAAAATCAGCCGGACCCTTTATCGATACTATTGAAATCATTTCCTCTTCGATTACTTGCAAGGGTACAGCACTTGGAGTGATTAACATTATATCACCATTTCGCACGGAAACGTTTCCACTTGTGCCTTGACCTAGGCCCCGACTTTCAAGGGTTTTATAGCAATTTATAATTTTTATTCTGAGTTCTTTTTCAGTCACAATTGTTCAACGCCTCCGCAAGTGAACTATCCACCACAAGGTGCGTTACGTATCCTCCATTTATGGCCGAACGGATTGGAGCTAGCTTTTTTTGACCCTCTGCAACACAGATCTTAATTTTTGCACTCTTCACCTGGGCTAAACTGGCTCCAATCATTCGGTCGGCAAAATCCTGGCCCACGTGGGCGCCTTTTTCATCTATAAAATGCCCGCATAAAACTGCCTGCGCACCTGCACGTTGAAAACGATGTATTTCCTCGGAACTAGCAACACCAGAGGTTGCAATAATGGTGTCAAAATCTACACCACCAATGGAAAAAAATATCTTATCCAAATCGTCAAACCTAGCGAGTTGCTTTTGAAGTACAGGCTCCGCACGCAATTGATCTGCTAATTCTGTTGTGGACAAAATTGCGGGAGAGTGCAGTGTCTTGCACTTGGCCCCTAAGGCACCAGCGATCCTGATGGTTGATGCCTCGGGACTGTCAACTTCCGTGGCATTGGTAGAACCCTGTAGCAGCAAAATCTCAGCATCGGGAAGCGTTCTTCTTGGCATCTCCATAGATGCCATATCTACGGTGGTGCCCCAAGACACACCAACCACGTCACCGTTCTCTAAAAGCGCTCCCAAAGCTTCAGCTCCAAGTCTCGCAGTTCTCAGCTTAGCTTCCTCCGCTTTGAAACCAATAGTCCTACTAATATACACATCCTCAAGTTCGTATTTCAACTTAAGAGAACGCGATAAGTCTGAACCAGTATACGCAGAGCCTTTGATTTTGATTTCGACAATACCAAGTTTCTTCCCTTGCCTTAGGTAGCTAACAATGGTTTGTCGTGAAAGGCCTAACCGCTTGCCAATTTGAGCCTGGGTCAATCCATCTTTGTAGTACAGCTCAGCTACCGCAGCCAGCATACCCTCTAAATTGCCAGAAAAGTCATTGGGTTTTGTTGGGGTCCTGCTCATAGCTTGCCTCATTTTTGTTGATAGGGCTTTACCGCAACTCAGCTTCTGTATTTCCACCATCCACGGTTATGACATGACCAGTGGTGCGATCCATAAGAGCGAGGTACGTAAAACCGTCCGCCACATGGCAAGCCTCCACTTCCCGACCAAGTAGGTTTCCACCCATATAGGCCTCTTCGGTCAAACCCCGTGCCGCAGCACGCTCTTTTATGAAATCATCTGTCAAAAGGCCCGAGCGAATTCGGTCAGCGTTCATCCCATTTACCCGGATACCCGATCCAGCAAGTTCAAGTGTTAACTGACGCATAAGAAATAATGTAGCGGCTTTTGGTGTCCCATATGCGCCCATATTTTTACCAGGGTTAATCGCCTGTTTAGAAATATTAAACAGTATTTGCCCTCCCCGGCCCTGGTTCTTCATTAAGCGTGCCGCCTCTGTCGCAAAGTTCTTATGGGCGAAGAAGTTCAACTCAAAGGCCTTTCTAAAAGCGTCATCACTAATTTCCAGCATCGCGCCGCCAGTGGCAGACCCTGCATTCGAGATCAAAATATCTAACCCGCCAAAACGCAATACTGCAGCCCGCATCGCAGCTTCTGCCGCACCCGCGCTGGTTATATTAGCAGCATGAGACGCGTGCCAAGGCCCCAGTTCCTTCACGGCATTTTCTAAAGCTTTAGGGTCCAAATCTACTAAAATTATGTTGGCTCCCTTAGCCGCGAAAGCTTTCGCCGTAGCAAGTCCTATCGCACCCGCGCCACCAGTAATCATCACTATTTTACCTTCGAAGGGTGGGGGTGCACCCTTACCCAATTTAGCTTGCTCAAGTGACCAATATTCACAGTCAAACATATCTTTCTCGTTCAACGGATAAAACCCACCTTTATCCTCACCAATGGCGCGTACTCGTATGTTTTGCTCAGCAAGATCCGCAGCGATAGACGCAGTTTTTGCATTTTGGCCTATGCCGACTACTCCGAGCCCCTCAATCCAAGCGTGCTTTGGGTCAGGCGGCAACTGTTTCTTAGGTTCGCTGGCATTTTGAGATTGTCTATTAAAATACGCACAGTATTCATCTGCAAAAGCTTCTAACTTGATTTTAATGGCATCACGGCTTGCAAGATCAGTACTGGTAAGTAATAAAGGTCGTCCCTTAGTTCTCAGAACGTGATCTGGCGAGGCCATACCACGCGTAGATAAATCCTCCACATCATGACGTGCCAAAAATTCTTGGTTATAGTCACCATTCCTTAAATCAAATACTGGCATTGCATTATCGCGCTCAGAATTTACCTCAGCTATCAAACCTCTTAGCGTTGGCAGCACGTCGATACCTTTTGCCATACATCTCTCACCAAGCTGGGTAGGCGTTTCCATTCCAAGATATTTAGCAACCTCATTGGTATGCTCAATTATTTTCTCGTAACTAGCGCGCGCAGTCTTTCCAAATGTAAAATGTCCATGCTGTACTAGTAGAAGACCCTCAACTTCAGGATTCTTGTCATATATCTCTGCGGCTTTCTTCGCGAGCGCAAAACCTGGCATGATATAGGGTACGATGCCCAGTCGCTCGCCAAAGATCTCACGGCAAACCTCAGCTGCATTTGGCAGGTTTGCTAGCACCAGAAAAGGCGTAGCATGGGTATGGTCTACATACTTATGTGGAAGAAAGGCGTGTAACAAAGTCTCTACGGAGGGATTGGGCGATGTGCTATTTAGGAGGTTGGAGCGTTGGTAGTTGACCATAGCTTCATCGGACAAGCTTTCCAAAGCACGCAGCTTGGTTAGTGGCTCTAGCCATACACCTGGTAGCCCAGGCGCTTCTATGACGTCCAGATCCCAACCTGAGCCCTTCACATGCAGAACGTCTCTAATTTTTCCAAATAAGTCTTCGCGCCGGACCTTTACAGAAGTGTTCCCACCACCATGCATTAAAAGGTCCGGATTTTGGCCAATTAACCGTGAGGTATAAACTCGCTCACCTAATTCCTGATCCGCAGAATTATTACCAGCCGCTGCGCGATAATTAGCGGCCTCAACATCGTCATACCAATTCTCAATCATTATTACCCTCTCTTAATAGATCAGCAGAACGACATATGTCGCATAGCGACGCATATGTCAAAATAATAGAAAACTACCCAGGGAAAATCGTAACCTTGTCAAGATATTCATTAACCAAGCTTAAAGATACCTATTCGCCAAACAGGGTTCACGGGCAACCTTTCTCTATACTTGTAATTTCCGTTACCGTAATCTGCGCTACATTGCTACTTTGGGCTGATATCCTTGCGCGTACTTTGATGGCCCCTGAAGATATGCCAATCGGTATTGTCACTGGTCTTATTGGGGGCTTATTTTTTATT
>MDSZ01072967.1_pt1 | contig 14361 bp, 14 predicted proteins | sample 811201 | NCBI WGS metagenome assembly MDSZ01 (sample SAMN05326647, study PRJNA326480) | marine metagenome | isolation source: seawater | place: Indian Ocean: North | collected 2010
CCATCAACATCAGCATCAGTCATTATTACTATTTTATCATATCTTAAATTTTCTATGTTAAAATCTTTTGAGCCGGTTCCAAGTGCATTTATTAATGTAACAATTTCACTTGACGACATCATCTTAGATAAGGCTTTTGTTGACTCATCTTCTCCATTTTTTTTCCCATTAACAAAAGTATTTAAAATTTTACCTCTTAATGGTAACACTGCTTGATACTCTCTAACTCTTCCTTGTTTTGCTGAACCACCGGCAGAATCACCTTCAACTATAAATAGTTCAGTACCCTCCCTTTTTTGTATTTGGCAGTCTGCAAGTTTTCCCGGCAAACCTGATAATTCAAATGTGCCTTTACGTCTTACGCTATCTCTTGCTTTTCTCGCAACATCTCTTGCCATAGCAGCTTGAGTAATTTTTTCTAAAACAATTTTAGCTACTGAAGGGTTTTGATCAAACCAGGTTGACACTTTTTCACTAATAATATGTTCTACAATATTTCTTATTTCAGACGAGACGAGTTTATCTTTTGTTTGAGATGAAAATTTTGGATCAGGCATTTTAATCGATAAAACAGAAGTCAAGCCCTCCTTTATATCCTCGCCCGATAGAGTAATTTTATTTTTTTTACTATTCCTATCGTTTGAGTATTTATTAATAACTCTAGTAAGCGCGCTTCTAAACCCTAATAAGTGGGTTCCTCCATCTTTTTGAGGAATGTTATTAGTAAAAGGCAGAACATCCTCGGAATAACCAGCATTCCATTCAAATGAACACTCGACAACTACATTATTTTTTGTAGCAGTAACATAAATAGGTTTTTTAAATACTTCTTTTTCATTTTTATTAACTAAGATTGGCTTTTTCTTATTAATATGTTTAACAAACTCAACAATACCTCCATCGTATTTATGGCTATATTCTTTAGTTTTCTTTGCAGAGTTGTCTAATAAACGTATTGAAATACCTTTATTTAAAAATGCCAGTTCTTGTATTCGTTTTTCAAGAATAGATGAACTAAACTTTATAGAAGAAAATATTTCTTTAGATGGTAAAAAAGTAATTTGAGTTCCTTTTTTTTTTGTTTTACCTTTTACTTTTAAGGGTTTTAGAGAATTACCATTTTTAAAATTAATTTCATATTCTTTTCCATCTCTAAAGATTTTTAATTCAAGTTTTTCTGAAAGTGCATTTACAACAGACACACCAACACCGTGTAGACCACCTGAAACCTTATAAGAATCATGGTCAAATTTTCCACCTGCGTGTAATTGTGTCATTATGACCTCAGCAGCAGAAATTTTTTCTCCCTTATGAATATCTACAGGGATGCCTCGGCCGTCATCTTCCACGGTTACTGTGTTGTCTGAATTTATTGAAACTATTATATTTTTACAATATCCAGCTAATGCCTCATCTATAGAGTTATCGATAACTTCGAAAACCATATGATGTAGACCTGATCCATCATCGGTATCTCCAATATACATTCCTGGTCTTTTTCTAACTGCATCAAGACCTTTCAGGACTTTAATCGAGTCCGCACCATAATTTTGGTTCATATTTAATTCAGAATTCTTTGACATGATGTTTATTTAAGATGATTAAATATATCATTTTTTTATATTAATATAAAACGTTTGGCGGTACATATAAGCTAAAAGTATTCAATACCAATGCTTTTAAGCCAAAAATAAAAAAAAATTCTAAAATATTGTAAATTAGATTTTCATGGGCATCAGGACATAAAAACTATCTTTATCAGATAAATCTTCTATTAAAACTGGTGAAGTCGAGTCCTTTAAATTAATTTTTAAATTTTTGTCTTCAATTTCTGAAGCAATGTCGGTGAGATATTTTGAATTAAAGCTTATATTTAGATTACCAGAATTAAATTCAGCTTTTATTTTTTCGTTTCCTTCTCCTGAATTCGCACTATTGACAGAAAGTTGCACATTATCCTTGTTCACAGCAAGTTTAACACCTTCTTTTCTATCTAATGAAACGCTTGCAACTCTTTCAATAGAACTTATAAACTCTTTAGAGGAGACAATAAGAGTTTTGTCATTGGATACTGGGATAACTTTCTTATAATCAGGAAATTTACCGTCTATTACTTTTGAGATGAGCTTCATGTTTCCAATGTTAAATTTGATTTTGTTTTCACTTGTCTGGATTGTTAATTTTTCAGATGATTCGGTCAACAATGTGCAAAGTTGAAAAACTGTTTTTCTAGGCAAAATTAAAGATGTAAAATCATCAATATTTTCAATTTCAAGGCTACTTGAAGATAATCTATGACTATCTGTAGCAACCCCAGTTAAAAACCTCCTACTGTTAGATTCTGTTAAATGTAAAAAAACCCCATTCAAATAATGTCTTGTATCATCATTAGAAATTGAAATTCTTGTTTTGTTTAAAAGCTTCAAAAACTTATTATTATTAATTGAAATTTCAGTATTATCAAATTGATCTTCAAATGTAGGGAAGTTGTCTGTAGGCAAACACAATAAATTAAAATCTAAATTTTCACTCTTTAAACTAAGTTTATTCTCATTTTTAAGTTCGAAGTTTAATTCTGAATTAGATGATATCTTCCTGAGTATATCGTATAGTATCGCTGCAGATGTAGTCGTGCTTCCCTCGGTTATAGTCTTGACATCTAAAAGTTCGTCATAAAAAATAATATCTAAATCTGTAGCTACAATAAAAAGTTTTTTATCCTTTAGATGCAGAAGAACATTAGATAGTATTGGAAGTGTATTTTTTTTTTCAACAATACCTTGAACAAAATTAAGTGATTTTAATAAAATATCTCTTTTAATTATGAATTGCATTTCATCACTGCTCCAACAAAAGACTTTTTATCTGACTAATATTTTTTTTCATTTCATCATCCTGTTCTGAAAGTCTAGTTATTGTTTTTACAGCATGTATTACAGTAGTATGATCTCTATTAGCAAATCTTCTTCCAATTTCCGGTAGAGACCTGCTCGTCATCTTTTTTGCGAGATACATGGCTATCTGCCTTGGTCTTGCTAAAGGTCTAGAGCGTCTTTGTGATAACATTTCACTTAAAGCAATATTAAAATAATTTGAAACTGTATTTTGAATTTTATCAACTGTAATAACTCTAATTTGATTAAAAACATCTTTTAAAATGTTTTTACAGTCAACTAAAGTCAGAGCTCGATTATGCACTCTGCTAAAAGCTATCACTCTATTTAAGACTCCAATTAGTTCCCTTATGTTGGTCTTGCTTTCGCTCGCAATGTAATTAATAACTTCATCACTTAAATTAATGTTTTCTTTAAATTGTTCCTGTATCTCAAGAATCTTCTTTTTAATTATTTTTGTTTTTAATTCAAAATCTGGAATATCTATATCAACTACTAAGCCCCCGGCTAGTCTAGATTTTATTCTTTCTTGAACTCTATCCAGTTTCATAGGAGGTCTATCTGAAGAGATTATTATTTGCGAACCTTTGTCCATTAGACTATTAAATGTATGAAAAAATTCCTCTTGTAAGCTATCTTTTCCGCTAATAAATTGAATATCATCTATTATAAAAACTGACGATTTTCTAAAGAAATCTTTGAAATTCACCATATCGTTTTTTTTTATTGATTTTATAAAGTGATACATGAATCTCTCAGCGGATATATACATCACATTATTATCGTTCTGCAATTCAAGGCCTATTGCATTTAACAAATGAGTCTTTCCTAAACCAACTCCTCCACAGATATATAAAGGATTATATCTAGATAAATGTTCACAAACTTTTTTGGAGTAAGAAAGTGCAATATCATTACTTTTTCCTTGAATAAATCCCTCGAAATTCAAAGAAGGATTTAATCGGTTGTAATTTAATATCGAATCCTTAATTTCTGTGACCTTATTTAGCTCATTAATCTTAATAAATTCTTGACTAGACTTGTTTTCCTCAATGATTTTAAATTCAATTCTATTAAGGCTCATTTTAAAACTTTTGACTTGCTCTAAAATTTTATCAAGATATCTGGAAACTATCCAATCTCTAAAAAACCTTGTTGGAACTCCAAGAATCAAAAAGTCATTATATTCTTTTACTAGTGAAATCTTCTGCAACCAGCTATTGTAAATTTCTTCACCAAATGTTTTCTTGAATGAAATTTGAATTTCTTCCCAATTAAGTGTTTTTTCTTCCTCAGAAACATAAATATTTGTGTTTTTTAAATTTTTATTTTCCATGTTGAAAAGTTAAGTAGAAATTCCATTAACTCCCTTTTAAAATTATTTGCAAGAATTTTTTTTAAAAATAAAAAAAAAATTCAATTTTGGTTGTACCTTTAACGTACAGATAGAAATCAAAAAAAAAATAATTCAACTTTCAAAAGAAACTATATTTTGATAAAAAAAATTTTTAAAACTAAATGTAGAATAAATCTTTTATTAGTAATCAACTTAAGATTGCGATATCTATTTTAATTTTTTAGATACTCTAGAAATTTTTCTTGCTGCAGTTTTTTTATTTACTACTCCAGATTTAGCAACCTGCATTAGAATTGATTGAAATTTTGCAAAATATTTTTTGGCTTTGTCTTTGTCTTTAGATTTTAAAAGTAAATCCATTTCTTTTATAGCGTTTTTGAATTTACTTTTCCTGATTCTATTTACACGAGTTTGTTTTTTAACTCTTCTTACTCTTCTAATGGCAGCTTTAGTGTTAGGCATTTAAAAAATGTATATATATGGCCTAATAATTGTGGTCAACTTTATTATTTTTGGCATCTTTTACAAAAAAAAGTAGCTCGATTTGAAATTACAGTTCTAATAATGCTTGTGTTGCAATCTGTATTAGAACATTTACCCTCATTTCGACCATATACATTAAAATGTTGTTGATAGGAGCCCCGTATTCCATCATCACTAGAAAAATCTTTTATTGAAGAACCGCCTAATTTAATAGAACTTTTAAGAATCTTTTTAGTATTTTTAACCAAACTTTTTAGTTCATTGTCTTTAAGAGTTGAAACTCTTCTATTTGGTTTAACTTTGCTTAAAAAAAGAATTTCATTTACATAAATATTACCTAGTCCTGACACACATTTTTGGTCCATCAAAATACTTTTAATCGTTCTATTTCTACCTGATATAAATTTCTTTAAATAATTAAAATTATAATTTTTGCCAAGAGGCTCTGGGCCTAAATTTTTTAAATGTAAACTATCAGATACTTCATTAAAGTTATATAGTTTTATAAAACCAAATTTTCTTACGTCGTTATAAATTAATTTTTTTTTATTTTTAAAAAAGAATTCAACTCTATTATGTTTTTCATCATTATTTTCTAAACTATAATAAAAACTTGTTTTAAATATTTCTTTTCTTTTGTTAATATAAAAAAATTTTCCTGTCATTCCAAGATGAACTAACAAATGGAAATTTTCATTTATATCAAAAATTAAAAATTTCGATCTTCTCTCAATTTTTTTAATTTTTTTTCCGATAATCTTTGATAGAATTTTTTTACTTATCTTATATCTTAAATTGCTGTCGTTGATCTTAACTTTTTTAATTGTTAAATTCTTAATTTTTTTCTCTAGAGACCTTTTAACAACTTCAACTTCTGGTAATTCTGGCATATAATTATTTTATGAAAAACACTATTCAAGAAAAAACAAAATTAGTCAATTCTGTTTTTTCTAAGGTTTTTAAAAAATATGATTTGATGAATGATATTATGTCTTTTGGAATTCATCGGATTTGGAAAGAAAAATTTATTGACTGGATAAATCCTCAACCAAATACAAAACTAATTGATGTTGCATCTGGAACTGGGGATATAGTAAAAATTTTTTTAGAACGATCGAATATTTCTAATCAAGTTACTTGTATAGAACCAAATATTGAAATGTTAAAATTAGGCAAAATCAAGCTTAAAAAGTTTAATAACGTAAACTGGATTAATTCATCAGCGGAACATATACCTTTAGAAGATAATACATTTGATTATTACACTATCAGTTATGGCATTAGAAATGTAACTGATATAAATCTTGCTTTAAAAGAGGCTAAAAGGGTTTTAAAACCAGGTGGAAGATTTATGTGTTTAGAGTTTTCAAAAATTGATAATGAAATGTTAAATTATATTTACAAACAATATTCTAAGACAATACCAATAATAGGTAAACTAGTAATAGGCTCCGATGAGCCTTATAAATATTTAATAAATAGTATTGAAAGTTTTTTTACACAAAAAGAATTAGCTGATCTAATATCTAAAAATGGCTTTTCAAACGTAGAATATAGAAACCTTTCTAATGGTATTTCAGCAATTCACTCTGGATGGAAAATTTAAATGATAAATAGAATTTTTAAATTATTTAAAATTGCCAGAAAATTATCAACCTCAGGTGCAATTGATACAATTAATGAAATTCACTCATTGCCTACATCAATTACACTATTTTTTCAATGCATTGCTTTTGGAGCTAGTTCAAAAAAAATAGCTGAAAACAAAACCCCAGGGGAAAAACTTTGCATGGCGTTGCAAGGTATGGGCACAACTTTTATTAAACTAGGACAATTTTTAGCTACAAGACCTGACATTATTGGAGAGGAATTAGCAAGAGACTTGGAAAAATTACAAGATAAAGTCCCAGCTTTTGAGCTTCATGATGCAAAAAAAATAATTAAAAAGGAGATAGGAGATAATTACTTTAAAGATATAGTAGAAATAAGTGAACCTATTGCAGCAGCTTCTATCGCTCAAGTACACTTAGCTAAAATAAGATTAGCTAATAAAGAAAAAGAAGTTGCAATCAAGATATTAAGACCAGAAATTGAAAAATTATTTAATGAGGAATTAGATGCTTTAATGCTTTTTGCTTACATTATTGAAAGTTCTTTTTCTAAAGCGAAACGCCTAAGGTTAGTTGAGGTAGTTCATCTTTTAAGGGAAATTACTAATATAGAAATGGATCTGAGATTTGAGGCTGCAGCAGCTAATGAGCTCTATGAGAATACAAAAGATGACTTAGGGTTTAATGTTCCAAAAATTTATTGGAATTATACAACTAAAAAAATTTTAACATTAGATAAAGTTGATGGGTTTTCAATTAGAGAACAAGAAAAACTTGAAAAATTAGGTATTAACTTAAAAGGTCTTGCAGAAAATTTGATACAGTTTTTTTTAAAACAAGCTGTCAGAGATGGTTTTTTCCACGGGGATATGCATCAAGGGAATTTATTTGTAGATGAAAAAGGAAATATAATCCCTGTGGATTTTGGGATAATGGGACGTTTAGATAAAGATAATAGAAAATTTTTGGCAGAAATACTTTATGGTTTTATTCAACGTGATTATGTCAAGGTTGCTGAAGTTCATTTTCAAGCTGGTCTTGTGCCTCAAAATGCCTCGAAAGAAGAATTTGCTCAGGCATTAAGATCAGTTGGAGAGCCTATCTTCGGACAATCAATAAAGGATATATCAGGTGGGAACCTATTAGCACAATTATTTGAAATTACTGAAAAATTCAATATGCCTACACAGCCACCTTTACTTTTGTTACAAAAAACAATGGTGGTGGTAGAGGGTGTAGCTAGAAAACTTTATCCTGAAACTAATATATGGGAGGTGTCAAGACCAGTTCTTGAAGACTGGCTAAAGAATATGAAAAGTCCTAAATCAACTTTTGATAAGGCGATCAATACATCGTCAGAAATAATTAAAAGAATACCGGATTTACCACAATTAATGGATAGGGCGGAATATGCTTTAAAATTAATGTCAGAAGGAAAATTAAATTTAGCTATAAGTGGAAGTAAAAATTTAGAAATTGAACAAATGAAGCTAAAAAATTTTAGAAATAATATAGTTATTAGTTTTTTTGGTATTGTAATTGTCTTTTTATTAGTATTTTAATTAATCATGTCTTTAAAAAATAAAAAAATACTTATTATTGTTGGAGGTGGAATAGCTGCCTATAAGTCATTAGATCTAATAAGACTATTAAAAAAAAATAACAATGAAGTAAAGTCAATTTTAACAAAAAGTGGAAGAGAATTTGTTACTCCTTTATCAATTACAACTTTAACAAAAAGTAAAACCTTTGAAGATATATTTGATAAAAATTCTGAAGCAGAAATTGATCATATATCTTTGTCAAGATGGGCTGATATAATAATTGTCATGCCAACTACTGCTAACTTTATGACTAAGTTGAGTGCTGGCAAAGCAGAGGATCTGGCTACTACAGTAATTTTAGCTTCTAATAAAGATGTATTATTAGTTCCTGCCATGAACGTAAGAATGTGGTTACATAAAGCAACACAAATAAATTTAAAAACTTTACAAGATTTTGGTTATTTATTTATTGGTCCAGAAAAAGGTGAAATGGCGTGTGGTGAATATGGTGAGGGAAAAATGTCAAGCCCAAAACAAATCTTCTCTTTTTTGGAAAATTATTTTAAAAAAAGAAATTCAGTTAAGGAAAGGAAGCTTAAGGCTATAGTAACAGCAGGTCCAACGAGAGAATTTATAGATCCAGTAAGATATATTTCAAACGAGTCAAGTGGCAAACAGGGTTATGAAATAGCAGTAGCGCTCAGTAAAATGGGAGTAAAAACAACATTAATTTCAGGTCCAACTAACATTATTTTTCAGAAGGGAATTAGAACCAAGAAGATAACTACAGCTGAGGAGATGTTAGAAGAAGTAAAAAAATCTTTGCCTGTAGATATAGCTATATGTGCTGCTGCTGTATCTGACTTTAAACCTATTAGCAAAAGTACAAGCAAATTAAAAAAAAATCAGGATAATCTAAACTCCATAAAATTGAAAAAAAATAAAGATATTGTTGAGTATCTAGGTAAGAACAATAAATTTAGACCTAAGCTTGTGGTAGGATTCGCTGCTGAAACAGAAAATTTAAATAAAAATGCTTTTACGAAAATGAAAGAAAAAAATTGCGATTTGATTATTGCTAATGATGTTTCTGAAGCAGATAAAGGATTTAATTCAGATTTCAATAAAGTAAATATAATTAGTAATAACGGTAAAATTATACAAATAAAAAAAAATAAAAAAAGCTATATAGCTCACAAAATTGTAGAAGTTGTTTTAAATAAATTTTTTGTTGATGACAGAAATTTTAATTAAAAGATTATCAAAAAATATTGATCTACCTAAGTATGAAACTAATGGTTCATCTGGTATGGATCTTGCGGCAAATATTGAAAATTCTATTCAAATCGAACCGGGAAAAACGTCAATTGTTCCAACGGGGATTTCGTTATCTATACCTAAAGATTTTGAGATACAAATTAGGCCTAGGTCTGGATTAGCCGCAAAAAATCAAATTTCTGTGCTAAATACTCCTGGGACCATAGATTCTGATTACAGGGGTGAAATAAAAGTTATAATGATAAATTTAGGCAGTAAAACTTTTACAATTACTAAGGGGTTGAGAATCGCCCAAATGGTTTTATGTCCAATAGTGAAGGCTAAACTCAAAGAAGTTGAAAGTTTAGACGGAACTAAGAGAGGTGCAGGAGGTTTTGGTTCTACAGGAATTAATTAATTCATGAGTACTCACATTGAAAGTTTTAAAAGATTTGAAAAACAAATAATCTTAAAAAATATTGGTATAAATGGTCAAAAAAAAATCTTTAAGTCTAAAGTATTAATAATTGGTATTGGAGGTTTGGGATGTCCACTTTTAACATACCTTGCTGCATCTGGAGTTGGTACTATTGGAATCGTAGATCACGATAAAGTTGAAATTAGTAACCTAAATAGACAAACACTCTTTGAAACAAGTGACATAGGTAAATTTAAAGTTACAAGTGCAAAAAATAAAATTACTAAAATAAATAATAAAATTAAAATACTTTCGTACAGAAAAAAAATAAATATTAAGAATATTAGTTCTATTATAAAAAGATATGATATTATTTGTGATGGCACTGATAACTTTAAAACGCGTTACTTAATTAATGATCAATGTAAAAAAGGCAAAAAAATTTTAATTTCTGCTGCAATTAATAAATTCGACGGGCAACTTTATAAATTTAATTTTAGAAAAAAAACTTCTTGTTATAGATGTTTTATGCCTGAAATGCCTAGATCAGAAAATAATTGTCAAACAGATGGTATTTTTTCACCCGTAGCTGGAGTTTTAGGATCTCTTCAGGCAAATGAGGTATTAAAAACAATTTTAGGTTTCAATGAAGATTTTAATAACAAAATGATTATTTTTGACTCTTTTAAAACCAATTTTAGAAAAGTAAAATTAAGTTATAATATTAATTGTAAAAATAAATGCTCAAAAAATTGATTTTTATTATATTATTTTTTTTTTCTTTCCAAAGTATTAATGCAGAAGAATATTTCCTCACTTTAAGGAATGAAAAAGTAAATTTAAGACAAGGACCGTCATTCGATTACCCTATAAAATTATTTTATAAAAAAAGATATTTACCTGTTTTAATACAAGATAAGTATGAAAATTTTAGAAAAATTAGAGATCATGAAAATAATTCTGGTTGGATACATATATCACAGTTATCTAAAAAAAAAGCAGCGATAGTTATAGATCAACAAACTTACATTTACTCAGGAAACACTATTTATTCAAAACCTTTGGCTATTGCAGAAGTTGGAAAACATTTGTTAATAAAAAAATGTAAAGATCAATGGTGTAAAATTAAACTCAGTAACCTCAAAGGGTGGATTAAAAAAGATAGCTTATGGGGATTGTTATAAGTTTATTTTTTATATTTCGCGGTCCAGATTTTATCTAAAATGAAATACCAAACTGCATTGGCTAATGGCTCTACGATAGCATCAGTAAGAGCTATCATGAAAGAAACTTCAGCGATTAACATTAAAACTGTTATAGCAATTGCGAAATGCCCAATTGTATAAATAATTGTTCTTAAAATAGAACCTTTATTATTTTCATATATAGTTTTTGATGCTGAAAAGATTCCGTGTGTAAATTCTGTCATTTAATTAAACGGATTTTCTAGAACACATGCAACTAGGTGTATTCTATTTTGTTCCCCTCCATTAAAAAAGTTATGATATTTTGTGTTATTTGTAATGGTTGCCGTACCATCAGCTGGCATATGCCTACAAACTTCATCAATCACCATTCTACATCCTTTATTAGTTATTATTGGAATATGTAATCTAGGTTCAGGATCTCTGTGCCAACTCAGAGTAGATCTTGGCTCTTTTAATAAAATTCTTACTCTGCCAAGTTTAAAATTTTTTTTTAAAGTATTATAGACCTCTTCAAAATAAGTTCCTTTAAATTCAGGTACTATCTCCGTATATTTTGACTCATCTATTGGTTTATCTCTCTCAATTTCTTTTCCTTTCTCATCGGGAATAGTCCAATAAGTTCCTCTAACATTATGACCTTCAGTCGACGATTTATCTCCTGGAATTTGGTTTACTGATATAGCGCCAAAGTTTTTGATCCCTAGCGTGTTAAATTTCTTTTTTTTGAGAACGGAATTCAAATCTGCTCTCATTTTATCAATATCAAACTTTAAATTTGGGACTATATAAAAATCATCCTTGATGTTTCGATTTAAAGGTTCTAAAATTTCATTTGACTTTGCAATTTCCATAATATTAATTCAACTTTTTTAAATTTGGTCTATCAGCGTTCATAATCTTTGTCCATACAGCAACAAAATCCTTTATAAACTTATCTTTATTGTCATCTTGAGCGTATACTTCAGCGTAAGACCGAAGTATCGAATTCGAGCCAAATACTAAATCTGCCCTTGACGCGGTAAATTTTACTTTTTTTGTTTTTCTATCGATAATGTCATATGAATTTTTACCTGTTGGTTTCCAAATATATTTCATATCAACCAAGTTAATAAAGAAGTCGTTTGTTAGAGTTCCAACTTTATCAGTTAGAACACCCTTTTTTTTAGCAGACTCGTGATTTGTTCCCAGCACTCTCATCCCACCAACTAAACAGGTCATTTCTTGAGCAGTTAATCCCATTAAAGAGGCTCTTTCTAATAAAAGTTCCTCTGGCATGACTGAGTAATCAGATTTAACATAATTTCTGAAACCATCATGTAAGGGCTCTAACCACTTAAAATTTTTGATTTCAGTTTTTTCTTGAGTGGAGTCGCCTCTACCGGGAGTAAATGGAACTTTTATTTTAGAACCAGCTTTTTTTATGGCTTTTTCGATACCTACATTACCTGCAAGAATAATTGTATCGGCTATAGATGCGCCTGTTTTTTTTGCAAAACTTTCAAGAACTTTTAAAACCTTAGAAAGTTTTTTAGGTTCATTTGCCTCCCAATTTATCATTGGTGCCAATCGAATTCTTGCTCCATTAGCTCCACCTCTTTTATCAGTTCTCCTATATGTTCTAGCACTATCCCAGGCAGTTGTTATTAAATCACTAGTGCTTAATTTGCTAGCTAGTATCATCTTTTTTAATTTTTCTACATTATATTTCTTTTTTAATGCCGGAACATTTCCTTGCCATAAAAGATCCTCTTTTGGAGCCCAAGGACCAATGTAATTTTCTTTACTTCCCATTGTTCTATGAGTAAGTTTAAACCATGCTCGAGCAAAAGAGTCTTCGAAAAACTTTGGATCTTTATAAAACTTCTCCGAAATTTTTCTGTATTCAGGGTCCATTGCCATTGCCATATCTGCATCAGTAAACATAAGTCTTGCCTTCTTTGTTGGATCTCCTAAATCAACTGGTTTTTTTTCTTCTTCAAGGTTTATAGGCTCCCATTGCCATGCACCGGCAGGACTTTTTTTACTTTCCCACTCATAATTAAGCAAGAGATCTAAGTATTGATGATCCCATTTATCAGGATTAGTCGTCCATGCTCCTTCGAGACCTGAGGTTATTTGATTTTCACCTGTTCCATTTTCTTGCATCCATCCAAAACCTTGTTCATGAATATCTGCCCCTGCTGGTTCTGGCCCTAAATTATTAGGGTTTCCATTTCCGTGAGCTCTTCCGATGGAATGTCCACCAACAGTAAGCGCAGCAGTTTCTACGTCGTTCATTCCCATCCTGCCAAAGGTTTCGCGTACATCCATCGCGGTCCTTACTGGATCTGGTTTGCCTTCCACACCTTCAGGATTAACATAAACAAGTTGAAAGTGAGATGCTGCAAGTGGTGCTTCTAATGAAGAACGATCTTGCGGGTCACCATATCTATTTACGGCTAATGGGACTGTTTCTTTTCCCCAGTAAACATCTTTTTCAGGTCCCCAGATATCCTCTCTTCCAAATGAGAAACCAAAAGTTTTAAAACCAGCTTTTTCATAAGCCATGGTTCCAGCTAAAACCATTAAATCTGACCAGCTTAATTTATTTCCATATTTTTTTTTAATTGGCCACAAAAGTCGTCTTGCTTTATCTAAATTTGTATTATCTGGCCATGAGTCTTGAGGAGAAAATCTATGAGAACCAACATTTGGTCTACCATCAAATTCCCTGTAAGTTCCTACCTGGTGCCATGTAAGTCTTACCATTAGACCAGTATAACTTCCCAAATCTGCTGGCCACCACTCTTGGCTATCTGTCATTAATTTTAACAAATCTTTTTTTAAAGCCTTAAAATTTAATTTTTTTACTTCTTTTTTATAATTAAAACCTGGTAGAGGATTAGTTTTAGTATCATGTTGATGTAAAATATCTAAATTAATGCTGTTTGGCCAAAGTCTTGAAGTGTTTGACTCTCCTGCTTTAGTCACACCTCCGTGCATCACCGGGCATTTTCCGTTACTATCTTTTTTATATTCTACACTCATATTAAATATTTTTAGTTTATAATGGTTCTAAAGTGAAAAACAAGTGACAAACTGTCAATTTTTCAAATTTATAAATACCTCTACATTTTTAATTTTTTTACCGTTTGGTGCCTTAGGAATTTTTTGAATAACTATTTCATTTTCGTCTATATCAATTAATTCTGATGTTTCGCTGTCGTAAAAATGATGATGATTAGTAACATTTGTATCAAAATATGTTTTTTTTCCTCTAACTTCAACCTCACTTAAATGACCAGCATTTTTAAAAGCATGAACAGTGTTATAAATCGTGGCTAAAGCAAATTTAGAAGTTGTTTTTTTTTGATAAAAGTTTATCTAAACTTTCAACTGTGAAATGGAAAGTTTTATCTCGTTCAAATAAAAATTTAGCTATTTCTACTCTCTGTTTAGTTGGTCTTAAACCTGACGATCTTAATTTTTTAAAAATATCAATTTTATTCATGTTTTTTGTGTTTTTTAGCTAGTTTATAATCATTCTAAAACACAAATATATATGAAACTTTTGCTAAATCAAGTAAAACAGTTTCTAAATCATGCAAAAA
>MDSZ01219818.1_pt1 | contig 14361 bp, 12 predicted proteins | sample 811201 | NCBI WGS metagenome assembly MDSZ01 (sample SAMN05326647, study PRJNA326480) | marine metagenome | isolation source: seawater | place: Indian Ocean: North | collected 2010
TCCGTAGCACAGGTGCAAAACCAGTATTTATTTTCCCAAAGAGGAGAAAGTTTTTTCAGTCGAATTTAGAGATTTTTGAAATCCTGCAAGGCAAAAAATTATCTGTTTCTACTAAAGCTCATAGATTGTTAGAAAGCATATTGAAAGATGATGATGACGGTTGCCCCGAATGGCTTTGGTCGCATGGGAAGTGGAAAATTCATGCTCGCGTGGAATCAAGGTATCAGTTGCTAAATAAGCGAAAGCAACTTATTGCGGACAAGGCTTTTTCCAGAAAAACAAATTTTTTCATTAGAATGCCCAATTGGCTTGGAGATGTAGTGATGGCGATGCCAATCCTTTTAGCAATACGCAATGGAAGACCAGATGTGCGTTTTACCTTAGTTACTAAATCACAATTCATTCCCCTGTTAAAAAAGTTTAGTTTGGGCGAAGATTATCTTGCGTTACCTGAAAGAGGATTCAGGTATTTTTTTGAATTCCGTAATCTCCTAAAATTTAAGCCCGACAATTATTTGCTTTTCACGAACTCATTAAGGGGAGATATAGAAGCCTTGCTTTCAGGTTCTCGCCAAAGATTTGGCCTGAATTTGCCCAATCGTTCACGTCCTTTATTGTCGCATACTTTTGATTTAGGCGTTTTCGCTGAGGACAGGTTAAAAAAAATGCATCAGACTCAATTGTGGGAACAGATGGCAATGCACTTTGGCTTAAAAGAAATTATTTCGAAAGAACCCATTTATTTGAATGATATAACCAGACGGGAAATTAAAATTGGTATAGTTCCTGGTTCTTCCAATTCACCTAATAAAAGATGGGCACCTGAAAACTGGGTCTCGCTGATCATTCAATTGTTGTCGATTAAAAAGGATTTAGTTTTTCATCTTTATGGCACGAACCAAGATGCGAAAATTACATCTATAATTTCTTCCCACTTAGACCCTTCCTCTGTTTGCGATCGTGCTGGAAAAACTGAATTATCTGAACTTACTGAAGAGTTAGCCTCATGTAATTTAGTCATTGGAAACGATACCGGATCCATGCATCTGGCAAATATGGTGGGCACTCCTGTTGTTGTACTATTTGGCCCCACGAACTCATCTCGGACAAAACCTTTTTTTAATTCAAACAAAGTATTAATCAAATCGCCAGATTCGTATGATATTAACTCATTGGAACCTGAAGTGGTATACCGAAAGATATTATCAATGCTTTAGGGGAAACTGTTCATGCAGATAGTTCAAATTGTTAAGAGATATGGTACGGTTGGGGGTATGGAGGAATATGTCTTCCAACTTTCGACAGAACTTATCAAATTAGGTTGCGAGGTAATTGTGCTTTGCGAAAAATCTTTTTCCGGAAATACCTCCGAAGTAAAGGTTTATGAGGTAGGTTCATCTGCCAAGCCTAGGTGGTTTTCTCATTATCAATTTTCTCAAAAAATCAGCAACTGGTTAGCTGAAAACCCTAGTGAAAAGAGAATTGTTCATAGTCACGAAAGGCAGAGTAGTCATCACATCAGCACATTTCATACGACCCCGTTTGGTCATAACCGCATGTCTCTCTTCCGCTTTACAAGCTTAAGAAATTACTTTTACGAACAGCTTGAAAGACGAGAATTAAATGGGCGTAATGTGCAAGTAATCGTGCCTGTAAGCAATCGGCTTGGAGAAATGATGCTAGCCAAGCACCACGGGATTAAGGAGAAATTATCCGATGCGATATATCCAGCTGTTTCAATAACCAATGAGAATCCTACAAGAAATCCTGTTCCTCCTGATGGAGGCGCTATTGGCTTTATTGGGAAAGAGTGGGAAAGGAAGGGTCTGAAAAAAGTCGTTCAAATTTGGAGGGATTTAAAGAAAATTAGACCAAATTTACATCTTAAAGTAGCAGGCCCTCCAAAGGAAGCCATTCAGTATTTGTTTTCTTCCGTTGAGAAAGATTATGAGTTGTTAGGATATGTTGACGATAAACCAAAGTTTTATGAATCGATTGATCTATTAGTTCATCCAGCAAAACTAGAGGCTTTTGGTATGGTAATTACTGAAGCACTTTCTTTTGGGGTTCCCGTACTATGCTCAAGTGAGTGCGGTGCAGCAGAAGTTATTAGTGACAGATACGAATGTTCAGCTTTATCATACCACAGTAAAAATGAATTTTGGTTGAATGAATTAGAGAGTATATTATCTAATAAAAAATCAATGGGTGTATATACAAGAACTTGGGATCAAGTTGCTCGAGAATATCACTCCGTTTACGAGTCAATTGCTGGCAGGATTTAGGAACTCCCTGTTGACGAAAACTAAATCTTGATCCTTGTTTTGTGGGCGTTCCAAGCGTTTGCTCCTTTCAAAGCCAAAACTATGCAGGAAATCCTCTATTTGATCTGCCGTACAAATCGGTGGATGCACTTCAATTAATAAAATTGAGATTTCATTTAAAAAATCAGTAGATCCTTTAAGTACATCAAGTTCGCTTCCCTCTACATCGATTTTCAATATGTCGGGGTCAGGTAAACTAAATTTTTTAACAAACCAATTTAGTGAAATAATTTCAACGGGGTATTGTTTTCTTATAGTTCTCCGGGAAACCTTCTTCTTTAATAAAGAAGCCGAAATAGGTGACCTATTTTCGTAGAATGTAGATTGGCAGTTTCTGTCGGCAACGGCGAATTCTTCTAATGATATAATGTTTTGGAGATTATTTGCTTTGATAGTTTCCTTGAATTTGTTGTTTACCTTTTTTTGAGGTTCGAATGCATAGATTTTTGCTTTTGGGAAAAAATCTAGAGTTCGTAGCGAGAAAAAACCACAATTTGCACCAAGATCAAAGACTACCGGTTCATTTTTATTAATTAGTTCTTTTATTGCCTGGAAATTAAAAACATTCTCCACAAATATTTGCTGATATAATTGAAAATCAGATCGATTATGAAGCAATACATCAAGTTTGCCCTCAGTTCGAAACTTCAGTGGTGATTTTTGAATCAGGTAATCTCTAATGTGTTGGAAAACTCTCTTCATGAAATTTGTTTTGTAAATCTTTTCAAAAAGTAAGATAAGACAATTAATCGCCAAATTAACTTATCATTTTTTCCTCGGTATGAGGTGAAAATTTCAGGCAACCTTTTTTGGGTAAGTTTATAATCTATGTAATTGTACAAGATATTATTTTTATCTCTCAGATCGTTTAAAAGAATCAGTGATTTACTAGATGAAAACCAATCTTTAAAAGGATTGCCAAAACCCTCTTTTTTTGAGTGTATGAAATTTTCTTTAAAATCTGACTCTAGCAATTTTTTAAGAGGATATTTCGTAATACTTTTATTGATTTTAAATGAATCGCTTTGGTTGAATACAAATTCACCCAACGAATGGTCGAGTAATGGAGATCGTGCTTCAATTCCAAAATTCATTGATATAATATCAAGTTTGTAAAGCATTCTACAAGGAAGTATTGTTTTGATATCGTAGTACTGGAGTGCCTGTATTTTTGTCAGATTGTTACACAAAATATCGTTGATAGTTAGTTTTAAAAATTTATTATTTGTAATGTTTTTTAACTTGAATTTTGATTTTAAAATGCATCTTAGATCAGATTTTGTGTTTAACTGAAAATAGTATCCTAACAAGGAAGAGATGTAAAAACTTTTGAAAAACTTTATTGGAATTATATTCTTTAAAAGTAGAATTAAATATATTTTTATAGCTCTATATTTGGAGAAATTGTTTTTAATATATCTATCATAACCTGCGAATACTTCATCACCGCCATCGCCGGTAAATACAACTTTGCTTTTTCCGTTGATTTTTTTAAAGAGTAAAAATAAAGCAACGGATGAAGCTCCATCAAAAGGTTCATCTAGTATTTCTAGTAATTCAAATGCACAGTCAATATTGCTTGAGTCAACATTTATTTTAGTCAAATTTTGATCATATTTATTGGATACTTCATCCATGTATAAAGTAGATCTGTAAACTGAGTTTGGGAAATGAGCACCATAAGAGCTAATGTTCCCTACATGGTTTTTAATGTATTTGGAAATGATTGTTGAATCAATACCTCCTGATGTAAAATTAGCTGTAGGTACATCTGCAACAGCTCTTAAAGAAGTTGCATTATCTAATAAACCTTCGACTTTATCTAGTGCTAGTATATGATTATTTTTGAATTTGTATCTAGATATAATGTTCCAATATTTATTTAGTTTTAATTTATTATCTTTTATACAATATACACCAAAATAACCTGGAAGTAACTTTTGGAATTCATTGAAAATTGTGTTCGGGTGTAAAATATAACCATTTAATAAATAAAAATTTAATGCTTCAATATCTATACTTAAATTTTTCTTAAGTGATACTAAGGCTTTTAGTTCTGAGGCAAAGGAAAATGTCCCATTATCTGCTGAATAGTATAATGGCTTTTGGCCATATCTGTCCCTGGCTATGTATACTAAACCTGCATTATGATCGTAATATGCAAAAGCAAACATACCTATCAATCTGTTTAGGCAATCTTCTCGCCATTGATGGAATGCATACATAAGTACTTCAGAGTCTGAGTGTGAAGTTTTAAACTTATAACCTTTTTCAACTAGTTGTTGTCTTAATTCCTGTGAATTATAAATTTCCCCATTGAATGTAAGAACAATCTGCTTTTCTTTATCAACTAATGGTTGAGTTGCTTTTAATGAAAGGTCAATTACGCTGAGTCTCCTGTGTCCAACAAAGAATTTAGAAAAAGTCTCAGGATTCTTGGGGGGATCATTATGTTTTAGCACTATTTCTTGGTTTTTGGCATCACCATATGTGAAACCGTACCCGTCTGGTCCCCTGTGCCCAAGACTATTTACAGCGTCAATGCATTTTTTGATCGTAAAATTTTGATTTGAAAACTGTCCAAATATACCACACATTATTTATGTCATCATTTAGTGCATTTATCTATTTCGGATAAGTAATTTATAAAGGCTAATTTTACATCTTCTTTTTTTAAACTTGTATCAGTTGTATTAAATATGATTTTCTTTTTCCTAAGAATATATTTAATGAGATTTATTTGTTCGTTGCATCGATTAAGGATAGCGATGATCTCTTCCTTCGTTAGGCATTTCATCCTTTGGGGTAAACCTCTTTCATTAATCCTAGCAAAAGCATGTATCGGTTTACATTCAAGAAAATGTACGAGATCAGGTATCGGTGCAAAACCTATATAATCTTGGACGAGTTTTGGATTATTTTTGTTTTCATTATATCCAAAAAGACTAAGTATTCTGTTCATAAAACCTTCATCAAAAATTACAATTTTGTTCCCAGGAGTGTAATTTTTAATAAGATGATAATCTGTAAATAGTTCTTTCGTCCACTTATTAAGAATAGATTGTTGTCTACTATCTTTGAATATTTCGTTAGGTAATGAATTGATATATTTGTAAAAGTTATTATTTAGTTTTATTGAGTTGCAAAATAGCATATCATCTAAGCCCTTATATTTGTAGATACTAAATATAAATCTTGATAGTAAAAATTTTGGTATAAGTCTAAGTATTTTATACCTTGGATCTGATTTCATCAGTAGTTCTTTGACTGCTAGGTATCTTGCTTGATTAGATGATAGTATGCTTGTTGAATTAAATTTGTGCCTTGAGTTTTGAAGTTTCGATAATGTAGTTTTACCACTTCCCGGTAATCCTACCAACTCAAGTATCCTTACAGTATTTTCCATATTTTTCTCTTAACTTCTAATAAGACTTGATCATACTTTTGATTGGCATTGATTTTGTTGAATGGTTGAGTGTGAGGGAGGTTTTTAACTGCACTAGCTTTTTCATTTTGTTCATTATAACTAAGATCTTGTTTTCTCGATCTGAGTTTTTCGATTTCTGCATTCAGTACAAAAATAGCATCGGGTAATTTGATGCTTTTGTATATTTTAATTTCTTTGTGCTTCAGATATTCAAAGTTTTTACAATTTTGTATACGAGGACCGTCCATAGGTTTTGTCATCGACCAAAATTCTTTTAATGGATAACGCTCTGCAATAACGACAATACCCTTTTTTCTGAATTTCTCAGCCTTATGAAAAAGTCTTTTCCTTCTTTTCGCTAGACTCAACCAAACCTTAAATTCAGACCAAATAGTTAATTTAACAAGGGTAGGATCTATCCAATTGCAGTCTAATTTAGATACTCTCTTGTTTAAAGATTTAAGCAAAGTAAATAACCGAAGTTTTGTTTTGTAAAAGAAGTTTCTTTTGGGAATACCAAGGTAAATATGTTTAACCTCGATTTTCCAACTTAGCCACTTTTTTAAATCTTTTGCTAACCTAGTTTTTCCAGCTCCATCAGCACCTACAACGGCAAAAAATGTTCTATTTGAGTATAATTTCTTTTTTTCTTTCCTTAAAAATTTAGAAAAAGGTTTCATCTCAATGAGATAACTAAATACTATTTTCTTATATAATTTTACCCCCTTTACTATTCGATGAGGTCGTAGATGTTTTAAGACCCTGATTTTTTTACAAAACAATGTTAGTCCGCTTAGTTCCTTATTTTCGAACTGATTTATAAATGTATCAAATAAAGTTTTATCAATCTTCAGTTTAGATTCTTTAATAACATTATGAAATTTATATCTGTTGTATTTGGATAATAGCCACCTAAGTTCGTTTTCAGAATTGTGATCAATAGGATGGTGTGATTTATTTGTAAGAGCCCTGAGAATTGTCTTATAGTCTGCCTTTAGGGTCACTCTTAATATTAGTATAAGTAGCTCTTTTTCAGGAGATGGAATTTTTATGCCTTTGTAAATGTTGCAATTTTGCAAGAAAATATTTGCTATTGGTAGTTTGTGGTTCTTGAATTTACGGCCTCCAATTATAATTTCAAAATGTAGGTGAATATGTATTAACTTACCCGTATCATGATCGAAGCCTAACCAATGCTCAATGCCGTGTATTGTAGTCTTTTTATTATTATGTATTTTTTTAAAATTATTCTCAATAAGTATATGAATGCAACTTTCCGAATCATTTAGTTGAACTAACAAGTCAATATCAGTATTGCCTGAAAGCCCCGCGTCCAAGTGTTGATTGCTTTTCCATTGGCAATACGAGATTGCCTTTCGTTCAAAAGTTGCAAATAAATTCACGACTACGCCTAAAGCCTTATCCGATGTAAGTGAGTTCAATTTAGTTTTGGTATTGAAATTTTCGGGTCATTTCGACAAGTCAATAATCTTAGCAACAGCACTATCGACTTGAAAGTCAGGTGGGAGATCTAAACGTGGATTAATTTTGCAGGCTAGCGCATTCCTTATTGCGTTAGCAAGCGATACGGGATTGCCAATTTGAGCGATGCATTGAGGAAAGTTTTTCCCCAAAATCTCTTTGGGGCCTGAGGGGCAGTCTGTACTTGCTACCGGAGTTGCCAGAGCAATCGATTCTAGAATAATGTTGGGCATGCCCTCCCTGTCTGAAGCAAGGATATTGCAACTCGATTTTAAATACCAAGGGAATGGATTCTGCTGGAATCCTATGTTTAGAACGGAATCAGCCAATCCTCTTGCCTTTATCATCTCATTGAGTTTTTTTTCTTTTTGGCAAAGCAAAACAAGTTTTTTAGGTTCGTGACTTTGGGAAATCTTTAGATAATGTGCAAATGAATCAAGCAATACATCATGTCTTTTCTGTCGAGCAAATCGGCCTGAATGTAATAAATATGGTGAATCAATTTGGGGTTCATACCTTGCGGCCATTTCTGTTAGGCGATTAATATCAATCGGATTGTTAATTGTGGAGATATTAGTTCTTTCAAATGAAAAATATTTAACTAAATCTTCAGTTACACCATTGGATACGGATATTAGCTTTTGGTTCTTGTACAAAGTTTTGTAAAAATATTTTCGTCTAATGCCCTTAAGTCTGCCTAAGAATTTAATTTCTTCAGAAAGGGTATTGGCTATTCTGTATACAATAGGTTTTATTCCTGATTTTTTGCAGATTTTGTCGGAAAAGGGTAGTGTTGATATAATTAAATTAAACGGACCTAGTCGGTCGACAAATTCATATAACTTTTCGGGTGCGTATCTTTTTAGCCATCTACTGCTATTGTATTTTCCGTTTTTACATACAAAATGTAAGTGGACATCATGACTAGGGGGAAGGGATATTCTTGGCGCCAATAAAAAAATGTGTACTTCGTGGCCAAAATCTGCAAGTAATCTTGTAATGTTAACTAACCATGTCTGTGCTCCACCGACTGTAAGATCTGTAGTTACAAAACCAATTTTTTTCATAAAATAATAGCAATTATTAATATATGGATTTAGAATATTTAAAAAAAATCAATCTATCCAGGAAAATACATGATTTTTGCAGAATATTTAAACAGTTAAAAAAAGCTAATTTTGAAAAGACTAAAGACCACATCACAATAAAAGAAGATAGTATTGATACATATGAAAATAGATTCGAGCATGATTTAATAAATTGCGACAGACATTTTAGCATAAAGTATCCTAAAATAGAGAAATTTAAGTTAAGAGATGTGTATGTGGTTGGCCAAGATGGATTTGTATTCACTAAAAAGAAAGAACTTATTTACGATGGGGCAATTTTAAAAAATAAAAACTTAAAAAAAGTCAGATTTCCTATAAAATCTTTATCTAAAAAACTAAAGGGTGAGTATTTCCACCTATGCGGTATCAACAGCGAAAATCATGGTCACTTTGTGACTCAATTTTTACCGCGCATTTTGATTTTGAAAGAATACTTAAATTTACATGCTGATGTGAATGTCCTTGTTTCATTCGGACAACGTAGGTGGCAAAAGATTTATATAAATGCACTTGGCATAAAAAGTGACAGAATCGTTGAGTGTAATTATGGAACATTAAAAATCGATGTGCTAAACTATATTCCTTTTTTCCATGGTAATGACGGATTAGTGCCAAAAGAATATTACCTAAGACTTCAAAATATATTTAAAAATTTAATAAGGGGAGAGAATGTCAAAAAAGAGAAAATACTTTTTCTCAGTAGAGAGAATGCACCCAATAGAAGATTAAATAACGAAAGAGAAGTTATAGATTTAATTAAGAAAAAGTTTGATCAACCCGTTCACAAAGTATTAATGGAAAAGCATTCGCTCCCAGAACAGATAAGACTGTGCCAGGAAGCAACACATATTTTCGGTCCCCAAGGACAGGCATTTTTAGCATGTTTATTTGCCTCTAACGCTAAAATAGTAATTTTAGAGCTTTTTATTCCAAATTGGAACATGAGAGATTGGGCAGAAAGTTTTCGTAATTTGGGACTTTATTCCGGTAATAAAGTCGCCCGATTATATTCAAAGGTCAAGTATGATCATAATCGGAATTGGTTTCAACCCTTGGATGAAGCTGAAAAATTTATTGATAAATTGTTGAACAACAATCATTGATCAAATTCATTTTTCGATTGATACCATAAAGGTGAAAGTTTGATAGATGGTTTGTCAGTTACATTGTCTCTATCTAGGGGATGAGGAATCGTTGAATGACCAACTCTTTTTTTAGAAAATCTTTTATTATAAAAAGTGAATTCCATTGCTCGTGGTATTTGTATTCCTTTATGTAGATCATAATCACAACAGTTATTGGGATGTATGTGCACAACATCATGTGTTTGGAGTATTTTATCAAAAACACGAGCAATCATGTTGAAAAAAATTCGATTCCAAAGTTGATCTAGGTTGTGAAATTCTACGATCAAAATTCTGCAACTTTTGAGAATTTTAGAATCTGCTGATAGTAAAACTTCATACTCAAAACCTTCTATATCCATTTGAATCAAGATTTCTTCATTCAGTTGAGTGTGCATCGTCACCCATTCGTTGAATGTCATAAACTTATCATTATTATATGACCCTATAAATTTCTTAGTAAAATGAAATCTTTTATCATTGAGAGGTGGTCTTTCTACTGACCAATCAGCCATAAAAACCGGAATCCCTCGTCTGGCACAATTTTTCTCAAATCCACATTCGTTACTGACGCCTGGAGAAAAGCACTTTGCTATATTCTGTAAGTCATTTGGGACGATGTAACCACCGTCTGAGTCAGGACCAATTCTGATTAATTCATTAGGTACTACAATGGGCCTAAGTCTTTTTATTAACGATTTAATGTCGTCAACAGGAGTGACTCTAGTGGGAAAATAATTGTTAAGGAAAAGTAAGCTTTTAAGAATTTTACCCATATCAAATTCAAGAATACAATTTTAAGATTTTACTACCTATTATTTGCCAAGAAAACTTTTCCGTCACGATCTTATGTGCATTGTTTGCTAAATACAGTTGTTTCTTTTTGTTCGAATACAACTCGAAAATCTTAGCTGAAAGGTCAGTTGAGCAAACTTTATCAGTTAGCACTCCAGTTTTTTCAGTGATAATTTCGGGAATACCTCCTACATCATTTGCAACAATAGGAACTTTACATTGCATTGAAAGTAGCAGGCACTGAGGAATTCCCTCGTTTTTCGTGCTAGCAAGTACTGAAATATCAAAAGCCGAAAGTATTTGTTCAGGATATTCATGATGCCCAATTAAATGAATTTTTGATTTTTGTGCACTTCTACTTATTTTTTCTTGAATTATTTCTCTCATTGCACCCTCTCCTACGATTACAAGATTTAATTCAGGATGCTTTGTAGATATACTTTCGAATGCTTCGATAAGCAAAAGATGCCCCTTCCAGCCTCTTAGCACTGAGATCTGTCCGATAAATCTTGAATTGGGACTAATTTTTAATTTCTTTTGAAGATTTATTCTTGAATCAAGATGGCTTGGTATTTCTCTGCTAATCAGAATTGGAGTCGGTGTAACATGGATTTTAGCACCTCTTAAATTAAAGTTATTGATAAGTTGCTTCCTAATGCATTCACCTGTGGTAAGAATTAATGTACTTAAAATTCTGTATTGAAGGCTGTTAAGCAAATTTTTACTAACTAAAGTGCTTACATGCCTGTAGCGGACTCGCTTTTTAATGCTGAGTAAAAACGCAGCAATCAATGCTGCCCAACTGTCTGTACTACTGTGAGTTGCTACTGCATTTGGCTTTAGTCTTCGAATGATCCAAAGCATTTTGAGGATATTAAGAAATGTCCTTGGCTTAGTGAAATAAACTGAAATTACTTGGAATCCGTCTTCTTTGCATCGCTTAAAAAGAGTGCCATCATCTGGTGCAACGAGGATCATTTCATGCCCTTGTTCGCGAAACCATTTCATCTCTTCAAAAATTCGAATCTCCTGCCCACCCCAGTGTGGCGAGGCTTCAGTATGAATGATCCTTAGTTTTTTTTCGATTGGCATTTACTTAGATGAGAGCAGACGAAGTTTTTTATATTTAAGGATGACTTCGCTGGCTATGGAAATCGCAATTTTTAATCCAATCAATCCATCAAGAAAACCTCCCTTTAAAATGAATGTCCTAAAAAACCTCCAGCTAGCCCTAAGGTATTCTTCACCGAACCCGACAGTTTGACCATTGGAGCTTTTCATTTTGGCCCAAAGAGCAGAATATTTCTCAGCTCTGGTCCTGCGGTCATCCCAGTCCTTGTAGCTATGATGCTCAAGAATCGACTTGAGCCGAGTCACTTTGCCGGGGATATGAACAGACTCGTGCACCTCCTGATTAACGATTTGCCAATCCTTTGATTTGAAGATTCTAAGATTCCAATCAGGAAACCATTCTCCGTGCCTAATCCATTTTCCTAGAAAAAAGACCATACGGTTTAATTCTAAGCCATCCACTTGTACATCCTGAGTAAACAAAGCTTTTAATTCCTCTGACAAATTTTGTGTAACAACCTCATCGGCATCCAACCAAAATATCCAAGGTTGTGAGGCTAGAGAGAATAATTTTTTTCTGCTTTGGGGAAAACCCAACCAATCACCACGAATGACTTTGGCACCAAAACTTTCGCAAATTTCAATGCTTTTATCTGCGCTCCCTGAATCATAAACTAAAACCTCCTCGAATGTAGATAAGTGGGGTAATGCTCTCCGTAAGTTCTCCTCCTCGTTTTTCACAAGGATGCAAACTGAAATTGGAAGTTTCTCTTTATTGCCCACAGCTTTGAAGAAGATTTAAGTAAGAATTAATCTCATTCCCGGAAGTCAACGATTTCACAGAATCCGAGATGATCTTACGATCCAAGTTCTTAACATTTTTACTCCATTCAATCACACTATCGTGAAGTACATATCGAGGGGACTTAACGGCGAGTCCGTTTGTTTCATCGAGGCATTCACTGGCTCCATTAGATTGGGTCGTCAGCACGGGGCAACCGCAGGCAAGAGCTTCTAGGCAACTGTTTGAAAATGGATCATAGAGCGTTGGTAGGATAAAGAGATCAGTCATCTGGTACCAAGGTCTTGTGTCGGCAACAGTCCCTAAAAAAGTCACTTGGTTTGGTAAATCGAGTTTTTCAATTGTTTGACTATAAATATGTTGATCGCCCCGTCCGGCAACCCAAAGATGAGAAGGAGTTATATTTGCAAGTTTCGATAACAACTTCAATGCATGTGTGAGGCCTTTCCTTTCCCATCCATTAGCACAAAAAAGAAGATTCAAACAGTTGTTCGAAAGCTTATGTTCCGCTTTTTGCAACTCTCTCTGAGATGAACTTGCAAATTTGAAAACAGCTTGGTTGTACCCGTTGTGAATGACTTTGCATTTATGTTTATGCTCGGGATAAAACCGTTCTAATTCTTTGAATATCAGTGATGAGTTAGGAACTATATATTTTGATTTTTGAATCGAGGACCGCTCTAGAATTGGAGTAATTAAATGGTTCGGGTTTGAAACTCTTTTTAAGAGTCCGGCTTTCTTTCTTCTGAGCCAGCATTTATGGACTCCGTCACCCATACGAAAAATGGTTCCCGGTATTCCGCGAGTCATGCTAAAAACTAATTCATCGGACCTACTGGATAGAAATTTATTAACTGAAGATGCAAAAGATAAAGACCTGAACCAACCAGGGCCATGGCGACCTGAAAATGTATGGCCTTCGAACTGGCTCCCTGCATAGATAAGGGATGCATTAAAAAAACTCTCAAACCCAGTAAGGTATCGCTTGGCGACATTTTCAGCACCTCCATAGCCATCAAACTCTTTTCTTACAATATAGAGCTTTTTTTTCTTTGGCATAAAAGGAGGGAAATACTTAAACTGATAAAACAAAATGATTGAATTAGAAGATTTTCACGAGGATATTCTTGGTAAAGCGATGCGTGGACTCGGGATCGGCAAAAATGAAATGGCGAGTCGCTTGAATGTTGAAAAGTCAGATATTGAGAAAATCCTAGCAGGTGGTGTCAATGATTGGCTAATTTCTGCCATAGCTAAAGAGCTCGATTTGGATGCTGAAAAACTCCTGAGGTCCGCCAGGAAGGAATGGTGTTCTGCCCTATTGGCAATTAACGGATTGAAGCAATTTAATCTACCTTTTGGGGAAATGCTGGTGAATGCTTTGGTAGTTTGGGATGAAATCTCAAAGAAAGCATGGCTATTTGATACAGGTCCAATGGCAGAGCCAATTCTGGATTTCCTGAATCAGGAAAGCTTAACTGTTGATTCAATCTTTCTCACCCATACGCATCGCGACCATATTGCCTGCCTCGATGAGCTAATAAAGGGTACTAACAACCCTTCCGTTTATGTTCACGAACTTGAAGCCTTCGATGGATGTGAATCGATTACTGAGGGCTTTTCATACTCATGCGGTACTCTTTCACTCAATGCGCTGCATACTCACGGGCATGCTTTGGGCGGGATGACCTATGCAATTGATGGTCTTGAAAGACCGATTGCAATCGTTGGCGATGCGATCTTTGCGGGTTCGATGGGAGGCGGAATGATTTCCTATGAAGATGCCTTGCGGACGAATCGGGGGAAAATCATGACATTACCCGATGATACGATTCTTTGCCCGGGACATGGACCACTAACTACTGTAGGTGAGGAAAAAAAGAATAATCCCTTTTTTCCTGAATTTTGCTAAAACTATCTCGACTGTAAACGAAAGTCTTCGAGATTATTTAGTCTGCAGAGGTCGACTACTTCGGTCACAAATTTGAGTGGGACATTTTCGTCCGCTACTACTAAGACCATAGGCTTTTTTTTCAGACTAGCGCTGGACTTGATTAATTTTTCTAAATCATCTCGATCGGTTGGGTTTCCGTTCACAAAGGTTTCACCTTTTGCTTTAATTGAAATGATTAATTCATTTCTTACTAAGTTGGAACCTGCACTCTCGATTTTGGGGAGTTTTACATTTAATGCACGTAACTCTTGGAACTGCATCGTTACTAGAAAA
>MDSZ01012073.1_pt1 | contig 14359 bp, 9 predicted proteins | sample 811201 | NCBI WGS metagenome assembly MDSZ01 (sample SAMN05326647, study PRJNA326480) | marine metagenome | isolation source: seawater | place: Indian Ocean: North | collected 2010
GTATATCATTAACTCTAGATTTTTTAATGGTACTTATTCTATGGATTATACTTTTTTTGTTTACGTTAATCAAGATAATACAGGATTAGTTGAATATACTCCAGTAACATTAAAATCTTTTCCTAATCCATCCAATGGATTATTTACATCTAAAATATGTGTAAATAAATCTCAAATTATTGAATATATTATAACTAATAACTTTGGTAAAGTTGTAAGTAATAGAAAAATTAATTTGAAAAATGGAATGAATAAAATTCTTTTTAATGAAAATCTTCCTGCTGGAATGTATGTTGTTACTTTTAAATTAGAAAGTGGAGAATTTATATCAAATAAAATTTTGATTAAGAATTAACAATTTTCCTGAACTTCACTAGCAAGGATATCCCTCTGTAAAGCATCCATATAGATAAAGCAATCCACACACTAATTAATTGAGGAATTATTAAGTCAAGTAAATAAATAGTTGGAATAAAAAATAAAAATGTTCCTATAATTAAGGTGTTTCTTAAATCTACTGCTTTTCCTAAGCCTTTAAAAATACCATCAAATGTAAAGGCTATTGAATTGAATGGTTGGGCTAGAATTACTATCCAGAATATATTTTCAAAAATTTCAATAACATTTTCATTTGAATTAAATACTTTGCCAATTAATGGATATAAAAGACTATAAATAGTCATCAAAGCCAAGGCAATTTTAATATTTATTTTTAAAAGTGTATTACCTAGTTTTTTTAATTTTTCATTATTTTTTTCTCCCATATATTTTCCTGCTAATGCATTTCCTGCATTTGAATAACCATCAATAAAAAAGGCACTAAAAATCCAAATATTATATCCAATTGTATATGCAGCCAAAGAGTTACTTCCGTAACTATTGGCATATCTGTTAGAAATGATAAAAACAAAATTTAAGACCATTGTTCTTACAAACATATTCACAAAAATCAAAATCATTTCCTTGAAAAATGGATTTAATTTATATCTAATTTTAAAATTAAATGGTGTTTTAATTAAGTAGAAAATGACACATAATATAGTCATTAATATTTGAGATATAACTGAAGCCCATGCAGCACCTTTAACACCCATGGGTGAAATAAAATTATCAATTCCTAAAACAAGTATGTAGTCTAAAAAAATATTACTGAGTCCTCCAATCACACTAATATACATAGCCCAATATGTATTTTGAAATCCTCTAAAAATGCCAAAAAATAAAGCGATTAAAAGTCCTAATGGAAGTCCATATAATCTTATGATGAAATAATTTTCAGAAAATGTATATGTCATAGCATTTATATCACCATATAAAAAGTGAGATACATTATCATAATTAATACCTAATAAAATGGCTAGTATTATGCCTGTTAGTATTGTAACAACTAAAGCTTGAGGAATTAATGATTTTATTCTGCTTATTGTTTGAGCGCCATATTGTCTGCTAATTATAGCAGAAAGTGATGTTCTCATTTGAGCAAAACCCCAAATTAGTGTGGCTACAAGACCTGCTGCGAGACCAACACCTCCTTGAGCAATGGTTGAATTGTTTTCCATTTGTCCAATGATAGCTGTATCTGCTAAACCTATTAAAGGTTCGGTAATGTTATATAGTATTGCTGGTATCGCCAGAGAACGAATTTCTTTTTTATCCAGCATTTAAAGAAAATCAATAATATTATGAGTGGTGTCTAGCTGTATTCCTTTATCAGACTTTTTTAATTTACATGACTCATTAATTGGATCATGCTCCAGAAAAAGTAAATAATCATTTTCATAGGCAAAATTTAAAAAAAATGATTTTTCATTAAGAGTTTTAAGTGGTCTTGTGTCATAGCCCATTACATAAGGGAGTGGTATATGACCCACACTTGGAAGTAAATCAGCCATAAAAGCTATTGATTTGCTTTTGTATTTGATAATAGGTATCATTTGGCTTTCTGTGTGGCCATCAGCAAAAAAAACATCCATATTAGGAAAAACAGATCTGGAAAATTGCCCATTTCTTTCTATGAATTTTAATTGTCCGCTTTCTTGAATTGGTGAAATATTTTCTTTTAAAAAAGAAGCTCTTTCCCTAGGGTTTGGTTGGATTGCACATTTCCAATGCTCTTTGTTACTCCAATATATAGCATTTTTAAAATAAGGTTCTAAAATAGTTCTTTCATTATTTTTCCAATGAACTGCACCTCCGCAGTGGTCAAAATGTAAATGTGTTAAAAATACATCAGTAATCTCATCTTTTGAATAACCCGCATTTCTTAATGATTTTTCTAAATTATCATCTCCGTGTAAATGATAATGACTAAAGAATTTATCATCTTGTTTATTCCCTATACCAGTATCTATTAAAATAAGTTTTTCTCCATTTTCTATCAGTAAACTTCTCATTGCCCAAGTGCAAAGATTATTTTGATCTGCAGGATTTGTCCTTGACCAAAGTTTTTTAGGAACAACGCCAAACATTGCACCACCATCTAATTTAAAGTTCCCAGTGTTTATTACAGAAATTCTCATTTAATAATTTTTATTAATTGCTTCACTTAACTTAATACATTCCATTGCTTCTTTAACATCATGAACACGTAATATTTTTGCTCCTTTAGAGAGTGAATACATGTTTAAAGCAGTAGTTCCGTTAAGTGTATCTAATTTACTAATTTTCAATTTTTTATATATCATTGATTTGTGACTGATTCCAACTAATATTGGAAGTTTTAGTACTTTAAAACAATTTAAATTTGATAAAATTGAATAATTATGAGCAATCGTTTTTCCAAATCCAAATCCAGGATCAATAATAATATCTTTTAATCCATTTGATTTTAAAATATCAATTTTCTTAACTAAAAAGTCTAAAATATCTTTAATTAAGTTATCATAATGAGGTTGATTCTGCATGGTTTTTGGTTTTCCCCTCATGTGCATAAGTACATATGGGACTTTATATTTTGATACAATCTTTATCATTTCATCATCAATATTCCATGCAGAAATATCGTTGATCATACCAGCTCCAGCTTGTAAAGCTAAAGAAGCAACTTTACCTCTAAAAGTATCAATTGACAAATTTACATTAGGAAATCTTCTTATAATAGCTTCTATGTAGGGAATGGTTCTTTTAATTTCTTCTTCTAAAGAAACTTCGTGTCCATTGGGTTTTGTAGAATAACCTCCAATATCTATTATGGTTGCTCCCGATTCTAAATCTTTTTCAACTTTTTTCAAAGCTCCCTCAAGAGAGTTGTAATTTCCACCATCAAAAAAAGAATCTGGAGTTGTATTTAGAATACTCATTATAATAGGAGTATTTAAATTTAAAAGATTTCCATTAAAATTTATAGAATAATTATCAAGTAAATATGTATCTTTCACCTGTTAAAATTATTTTTTAGTTTATGTCTAATACTTCTGAGCAATTCGATAATGTAATTATCAAATGTACTGAGATTTTTAAAAAGAAAACTCTAGATTATGGTACTGCTTGGAGAATTTTAAGATCTAGTTCTCTAACAGATCAGATTTTCATTAAAGCAAACCGTATAAGAACCATACAAGAAACAGGTTCTTCAATGATAAATGAAGGAATTGAATCTGAGTTTATTGGAATTATTAATTATTGTATTATGGCACTTATCCAAATTGATTTCTGCAATGACAAAAGAATGGAAATACCAGCTGAAGAAGTGATTGAACTTTACAATAATAAAATAATTCTCTCTAAAGATTTAATGCAACAAAAAAACCATGATTATGGTGAAGCATGGCGAGATATGAGAGTTTCCTCTCTTACAGACCTTATTTTAATGAAAGTTTTAAGAGTAAAACAAATTGAAGATAATAAAGGAAAGACGCTTATTTCTGAAGGAATTGATGCCAATTATTTTGATATGGTTAATTACAGTGTTTTTGCAATGATTCATCTATCTTAAATATTATGAGTAAAAAACGAACTGCTATTTGGTTAATAAGAATTGTTATTGCCATTCTTTTTTTAGTTTCAGCTTATGCTAAAATATACCACGAACCATCTGCCTATTTTTCTATTACAACTTTTGAAGCTAAACAATTAGTTCCTTTAGGTTTTGAATCAGGTTTTGCTGCTTATATCTCTAGAATATTAATTGCTTTAGAATTCTCTCTAGGTTTTTTAATATTACTTCCTTTTCAACTTAAAAGGATAGTTGTTCCATTAACAATTTCAGTACTTACCGCTTTTTGCTTTCACTTGTTAATTCAGATTTATTTAACTGGAAATAGCGGTAACTGTGGTTGTTTTGGAGCTTTACTACCAATGACCCCTTTAGAAGCAATAATTAAAAATATTTTTGCAATTGGTTTATTGCTAATTCTAAGTAAACTTTTAGAGAAGAAAAATTTCAACAATAAGGAGATAACATATGGGTTTTTGGTCTATTTATTTTCTGTCATTTTAATTTTCTTTTACCTACCAATTAAAAGCTCAGAAAATATTTCTGTTGATTTAAAAGAATTTAATAATAAAGAATCAGTAGCAATATCAGGACCTGATCAGGTAAAGTCGGAATTTGGAAATTTATTACCAATGGCAGATGATGGTAGATTATTGTTATGTTTTTTTGCACCAGGATGTGATCATTGCAGAGCTACCATAAAATCCATTGATTCTTTATCACGTATTAACTCTGACTTTCCTAAAGTTGAAATAGTTTTTATGGAAGAAGAGGTAGAAAAAATTCCTGATTTTTTTGATCACGCAGGAAATGAATTCAGTTATATAGTTTTAGATATTTCAACTTTCTATGATGTTCTTACATGGGAAAGAGATACTCCTGGTGTGTTTTACATGTGGAATGGTAATATTATTAAAGAATTCAATGGAATAGGTGATAAAGCCTTTGATGCTGAAGAATTAGTGAATGTTTTAAAAAAGTAAATACAAATGAGAAAAAAAATTGTTGCTGGAAATTGGAAAATGAATCTTAATAAAGAAGAGGCGTATCTACTTTTTAATAATTTACAATCTAAAAGTTTTCCAAATGATGTAATGGTAATTATTGCCCCACCATCAATTTACTTAGATTCATTTAGTGGAGCTACTAATATATATATATCCTCTCAAGACGTTTCAGGAAATGAAAATGGTGCATATACTGGAGAATTCTCCTCTCAAATGCTTTCATCATTAGATATAAAATATTCCATTGTTGGACATTCTGAGAGAAGACAATATCATAACGAATCTGATGATCTAATTTTTCAAAAAACAAAAATGTTAATTCAACAAAATATTTCTCCATTATTTTGCTGTGGTGAATCTTTTAATGAAAGGGAAAATAAAAATCACTATAACATTGTAAAATCCCAGTTACATAATATTCTAAATAATTTAAATGCTTCAGATTTTGAAAAAATTATTATTGCATATGAACCGGTTTGGGCAATAGGTACTGGTCTTACTGCAGATTCCTCTGATGCACAAAATATGCATTCATTTATAAGAGGTCTTGTTAAAGAAAATTTTGGAAATAAAATAGCTGATAATTTGTCAATTCTTTATGGTGGAAGTTGTAAACCTAGCAACTCAAAAGAATTATTTTCAATGGAAGATATTGATGGAGGTTTAATTGGAGGAGCATCTTTAGATTCTAACAGCTTTGAATCTATAATTAATTCATTTTAAATTGAATTATTTAGAATTTCAGTTTTTTTTTGACAACAGAAATCCTCTAGTTGATGTATTTAAGCAAAGTCTAGCTGATATTGGTTTTGAAGCTTTTCAAGAAGATTCATCATTTTTTAAAGGGTATATCCCTAAAAAAACATTGAATAAAAAAGATTTTGATTTAATCTATCTAAAATATGAATTTTTATTTTCTTCTTATGTTATTTATGAAAAACCATATGAAAATTGGAATAAAAAGTGGGAAAGTGAATTGGAGATAATTGAAATTAATGATCAATGCTCTATTCGAGCTTCTTTTCATCAACCAACAAATAAAAAGTACGATATAATAATTAATCCCGAAATGTCATTTGGTACAGGGCATCATGAAACAACAAGATTGATGGCCAAGGAGTTATTTAAACACCACCTTATCGGGAAATCTGTATTGGACTTTGGTTCTGGAACAGCTATCCTTTCATTAATTTCAGCTAAACTTGGTGCTAACTATGTTGATGCTGTTGAGATTGATGAAAAGGTAAATAATAGTGCTATGGAAAATTTAAAAATAAATAATTCAAATTCTATTAATTTAATCAATGGAACAGGCGAAAATATCCCTAAAAAAAAGTATGATTTTATTCTAATTAATATAAATAGAAATACCATAGTTGAAGAATTTAAATATTTTTTAAAAGTTGTAAAAAACGAATCTGTATTAATTTTGTCAGGTTTTCTATATTCTGATGTTAATTACATTTCAGACTTCTTGAAAAAAAATGGATTAAAAATTTTAAATTCAAATAAAGAAAATGATTGGGTGGTTTTAGTTGTGAAAAATATCAGAGTATGAAATTTAAATTTTTAATATGTATAATAGTTTTTTTTAGTTTTTTTAATTTGGGTTTTAGTCAAAGTACCTTTACCCCTGAGCCAGAAAAATTCCTAAAAGATGTTCAAACTTTCTTAGGAACTTATGATAAGTCAAAAGCTAAAAAATATGTAAAATCTTTTGAACCTCTTTGGTTAGGAGAGTTTTTTACTCCAGATAATAAAGCTCATGTTTATGCAACTTTAAACGCTATGGTTTCTAAAGGTTTAAGACCATACCCAGATTTCTTCTCTTATTTTAATGCCATTTATTATTATTCAGATTCTAAAATGAGTGCTGAGAATTTTGAAAAATGGCAAAATGTATTAGATCAGTTATTAAAAAAGGCTACTAATAAGCGTATACAGCAATTTTTAAAAGTTTCTGAAAATTTATTTTTGGATGGTACAATATATTTAACATCCAGATCCCAAAAAGCAGCCACTAGATGGGAAATATCTAGAAAAGATAGCTTCGACATTCAATATTTAAAAAAAGTACCAGTTTTTACCTTTGAAAATATTGATTTAAAGTGTTTTTCTAAAGGAGATAGCTCTGTTATCTATAATACTAATGGTCAATATTTCCCACTAACTTCAATTTGGTTAGGAAACAAAGGAAAGATTGATTGGCAAAGAGCTAGAAAGGATAAAGATATTTTTTATGCCAAATTTGATAAATATAATTTAGCTTTAAAAAACTCTTCATATTATATAGATTCAGTTACTTTTTATAGTAATTATTTTGATCAACCCATCAAAGGAAAATTAACCGAAAAAGTAATTTCTGTTATTTCTTATAAAAGAGTAACGTATCCTGCTTTTGAATCCTATGATAAAAGACTGAATATTAAAAAATTAAATAATAATGAGAATATAGAATTTGATGGAGGTTTTACTCTGAGAGGAAGAAACCTTTATGGTTCAGGATCAATTGAAAATCTATCAAAATTAAAATTAAGTTACAATGGTAAAGAAGTCTTAACAGCAGAGTCTATAAGATTTATAATAAACGAAGATGGAATATCATCTGATAATGCTAAAATTAAGTTTAATCTAGATAAAGATTCTATTATTCACCCCTCCGCTAATTTAGTTTTTTCTGAAAAGACTAAGTCACTTTTAATAACTAGAGGAAATGATGGAATTTCTGCTGCTCCTTTTTACAATAGTTTTCATCAATTAGATATGTATACTAAATCACTAGTTTGGAAAGTAGGTGATCCATTAATAGATTTTAAAGCTCTTGAAGGTTCAGAAGAAACAAGATCACAATTTGCCTCTTTAAATTTCTTCGATATCAATACTTATGACAATTTAAATACACCATATGGGAATGTGCTAATTGACATAAGAAGATTTTCCGAACAAGTTAATAGTAAAATGTTTAGCTCTATTGGATTAGCTAAATATTTAAGAAAAAGTATTAACGATTTACAATTTATACTTTTTAATTTAACAGAGTTGGGCTTTGTAATATATGATGCTGATAGACAATTGATTAATTGTAATGAGAAACTTTTTAATTACATTGATAATAGATCTGGAAAAAAAGATTATGATGTCTTAATTGTTAATTCTAATGCTTCTACAAACGCTCGACTAAGTTTAACTTCTTTAGATTTAAAAATATTTGGAATAGATAGGGTAGTGCTAAGTCTCAAAAATAAAGTTTGGATTAAACCACAAGGAAATAGTTTGACTATTAAAAAAAATAGGGATATAAATTTTGATGGTCTTATTACTGCTGGTAAAACCCAATATTATGGTTCTGACTTTTCATTTATATACAACGACTTTAAACTAAACATGGCACATTGTGATTCAATGTTTATTTGGGCTGATTATTTAGAATCTAAACGAAAGGGTAGTTTAGTTAGATCTCTGTCAAATATTAGATCTTTAGAAGGTTACATAGAAATTGATGAGCCAGATAACAAGTCTGGTGTTGATACATCTCATCATGAATTTCCTATTTTACATTCTAATACTCCTACTTATGTTTATTATGATGATCCTTCTATTCAAAAAGGTATTTATAAAAGAGAAGATTTCATGTTTATTATAGAGCCCTTTGAAATGGATAGTTTGGATGAATTTGCTAACGAAGGCTTAAACTTAAAAGGTTTGTTTAAGTCTGGTGGGATTTTTCCTGATTTTACAGAGTCTTTAATGATTATGCCAGATTATTCTCTTGGTTTTATTAAAAATACCCCCGTTGATGGTTTTAAAATTTATAATCAATTAGCTAGTTATGACAATGAAATTAGATTATCAAATGAAGGTCTTAAAGGAACTGGAACTATTGAGTTTTATACTTCTACTGCCATTTCAGATGATTTAACTTTTTTTCCAGACTCTGTAACAGCTATAGCCCATAATTATCTAAACAAAAAACAAGAATCTGACCCAGAAATCCCACTAGTTAAAGGAACAGATTGTAAAGTTTCCTACATTCCAAAAGAAAGCTTATTATATGCATATTCTTTAGACTCAAATTTTTTATTTTTTGATGATGAAGATTCTGACTTAATGGGGGAATTAAAATTAGGTTATGATGGTATTATAGGCCAAGGAATTATGCGATTTGGATCTGGAGAAGTAGAATCCTACAGATATACTTATGAAACAGATGCTATTCTATCAGATACTTCAGAGTTTAGATTGGTTTCTTTAAATAATGAATTGGATGCTTTATCATTTAAAACTCAAAATCTTAATGCAAGAGTAGATTTTGAAACCAGAATAGGAGAATTTAAATCAAATTCTGGTGAAAGTTTTGTCACTTTCCCTGAAAACCAATATATATGTTACATGGACCAATTTAATTGGTATATGGATAATGATAATTTAGAAATGGAAAATAGTAAACAGGCTGAGGCTGATATAAATATTGATACTGATTTAGATTTGGCAACCTCAAATTTTTTCTCAATTAATCCTGATCAAGATTCTTTAAATTTTGGATCATCCAAAGCAAAATTTGACGTAAGAAGAAAAAGAATTTCCTGTAATGAAATTAAATTTATTAAGGTTGCAGATTCAAGAATTTCACCTGATAGCGGTAAAATTGTAATTAGAAGAAAAGCCAAAATAGATCCTCTAGAAAATGCTAAAATATTAACAAATGATATAACTAAATATTATTCTTTGTATGACGCAGATGTAGAAATTTTAACTCGACATGACTATTTAGCATCTGGTATCTATGATTATATTGATTTGAATGGTGACAAACAAAACATCTTTTTCTCTGAAATTAAACCAGATACAACTGATGAAACACATGGAAAAGCAACCATTAAGAAGAATAAAGATTTTAAAATTAGTCCCAATTACAGCTTTTATGGGGATGTTAACCTATCCTCAACTTCAGAAAATTTAGAATTTACTGGATATACTCAAATTGCACATAGTTGTAAAAATATTAATCAAGAATGGATTGAGTTTAGTGCTGTAATTGATCCTGTAGACATTTACATTCCTATTCAATTTGACTCAACAGACAAAAACTCTAGTTTTTATAATATTTATTCGGGAATGGTATTTAATAATACTGATTCTCTTTCATTGTATCCATCTTTTCTTTCTTCAAAAACCAATGATAAACATTTAGATCTAATTAGTGCGGATGGATTTTTAAGGTATAATGCTTCTAAAAAAGAATACCAACTTTCAAATAAAGATAAATTAACTGAATACAAGCTTCCTGGAAATTACACATCATTAAATATTGAAAGTTGTAGACTAAAATCATCTGGTAAATTTGACTTTACTATAGATTTAGATCAGGTAGAAGCTATGCCTGCTGGAGAAATAAAATTTAATCCCAAAAAGTGGGCAACTGATTTTAAAACATCAACCATTTTTAACTTTCTTTTTAGTGAAAATGCATTAAATAATTTAAGTAAATCCATATTAGATTTTCCGGATTTAAGATCATTAGACACTGAAAACTCTTATTATGAAAAGGCATTAAGAGAATATGTAGGAAATGATGAGGCTGAAAAAATGATTGAAGATATATTGATAAGTGGTAAAATTAAGAAATTCCCAGAGAGTTTAGAAAAGCCTTTCTTTTTTGGAGATATACGATTTAAGTGGAATTCTAATAGAAAAGCTTATGTTTCTTATGGTGATATTGGAATTTCCAACATCAATAAAAGGCAGATAATGAAATATGTTAAGGGAAAAGTAGTTATATCTAGAAAATTGACTGGTAATGATATAACAATTTATTTACAACTAGATAAAGATAATTTCTATTATTTTAATTATAAGAAGGGTCTAATGAAAGTTTTTAGTTCCAATGAAGAGTTTAATAAAATTGTTTCGGAAACAAAAAAAGACGAAACCAAAAATAAGGTCAAAGACAAACTTGATTATCAATTTATGCTTGGTGCTCCAAAAGATGTTGCGCCCTTTGTAGCTACTTTCATGAAATAAAATGCAAAATATATTTGAGTTAAATAATGTAATTGCAGTTTTACTCGCTTATTTCATAGGTTCAATTCCCTCTGCTATATGGGTAAGTAAATGGTTTTTTGGTGTTGATGTTAGAGACTACGGAAGTAATAATGCAGGCGCAACCAATACTTTTAGAGTTATTGGTAGAGTTGCTGGATTCACAGTACTTTTTTTTGATATTTTAAAAGGTTGGGTTTCTGTCAAAATACTTACTTCACTAATACTTTATGAACCCCAATCATCAGAATTCATTAATATGCAATTAGTAGTAGGGATTACTGCTGTAATTGGTCATGTTTTTCCTATTTATGAAAAATTTCAAGGAGGAAAAGGTGTGGCAACACTTATGGGAATTATTTTAGCTATTAATTTTTCTGCAGCAATTGGTTGTGTAGTTATTTTTTTATTAATATTTATTTTTTCAAGTTATGTATCTTTGGGAGCCATAGTAGCTGCAATTTTTTTTCCTATTATCACTATATTTATTATTAGGGTTGAATCTATTTCAGTGGTCTATTTTTCTATTTTCATTTCTATTTTAGTTATTTTAACTCATAAACCTAACATTTACAGACTGCTTAATAAAGATGAGAATAAGATGAAAATTAAACTTAAAAAAAATTAAAACAGATAGATTTTGAGATTAATTAAGTCATATTTTTTTATTCTTTTTCTTTCGCTTTCATTTTTTGGTTTATCTCAAGAAACTTTTAAAAATGAGGCTGAAAAAATTAAATATTCCAATAAACTATTTGAAGATCAAAAATTTGTAGAAGCTGAACCACTTATGTTAAGTTTTCTTAGTAATAAAAACAATGCTGAGTATAACTTTAAATATGGCGTATGTGTGTTATTTAAATATGCTGATAAATCAAAAGCAATTCCTTATCTAAAAAAAGCTATTAAAGATGTAAATGTTGACCCTAGAGCGTTTTTCTACTTGGGGAGAGTATTTCATTATAATTACCTCTTTCAAGACGCATTAGATAACTATAACAAGTTTAGCAAACTTGCCAATGCTAAGCTAGCAAAGTCACTTAATATTGATATGTATGTCAAAATGTGTGAGAATGGACAATCTTTAATGAAGAATCTCTCAGATATTGTTGTAATAGATAAAAAGTCTACGGCTTTGGATAAATTTAATTACAGTTACAATTTAGAACAAATTGGAGGAAGAATATTGCCTACTGAAGAATTTCAAACAAAGTTAGATAAGAAGAAAAATCATCGACCAATTATTTACTTTCCGACTGTCAAAGATTTATTATTTTATTCAAGTTATGGTGAAAATGGTGAAAATGGTTTAGATATATACTATAGAAAGTGGCTTTCTAGTGGAGGCTGGTCTGAAGCTAAACTATTGCCTGAAAATATTAATTCATCATATGATGAAGATTTCCCTTTTTTAAATGCTGATGGGACTACTTTTTATTTTTGTTCCAAAGGTCATAATTCAATGGGTGGTTATGATATTTTTAGATGTAATTTTGAATCTACTTCTAATGATTTTGGACCCATAAGCAATTTGGACTATAAAATAAATAGTACCGATGATGATATATTATATATAGTAGACAGAAATAATGAAAATGCAATATTCTCTTCTACAAGATCTTCTGAAGGTGGTAAAATTGATGTATATGATGTTAAAGTTAAAGTATTACCTATGCAGAATATTATTATTGCAGGTACTTTTAAAAATAGTATTATTCCCGATGATATAGAAGCTAATATTAAAATTCAGGATGTTAGAACCAATAAATTAATTGCATCATATACTGTTGGAAACGATTCAAAATATAATATTTTACTCCCCAATTCTGGAAAATACAAGTTTATTGTAGAAACTCCAAAAAGTGAAAAGATTCATGCTGGTCTTGTAGAAGCCCCTGCTCAAAATAAGTTAAAAGCTTTAAAACAAGAAATAGAGTTGATTAAAAAGAATGGTCAGGAAAAATTAATCATTAAAGATTATTTTGATCAATCTCCAGAAGATGAGGCAACTATCATAGCTAATTTACTTAAGAAAATGTCTGAACCTGAAATTAATATTGATCAATTCCCAGATAGTGTGTTAAATGAAATAGCTATTAATAATGAATCAGAGTCTGTAGATGCAGATTCTGAAATAATTGTTGATGAACCTATAACATTTAACGATAGCCTAGATTTAGGAGATAATGATTTTAATGATAAAAAAGAAAATCTTATTAAAATAAAAAAAGAAAGTATAGACAATATAATTGAACAAAAAACGCTGATTTCAAATATTGCCAAAGTAAAAACTAAGGAATCTTTAGAAAATGCTGAAAAAGCTGACGAAATATTGTTAACTATTGATAATCAAGAAAATGATTCTATTAAAAATGTTCAATTGCAATTGGCTGCTGAATATAATTTGAAATCTAAAATTTTAAATGAAGAGGCCAATTATTCTATTGCTCTATCAAAAAGACTTGAAGAAGAAAAAACTAAAAAGGAACAAGAAATTATATCATTAAGTAATTTAAATTCTGAAGAAGAGTTAATAGCTGAGAGCGCCAATAATGAACAACTCATTTCAATAAATAAGGAGTTAAATAATGTTGAGCATAAAGAAAAATCTACTCTTCAAAATATTAGACAACAAGCAAAATTAAAAGAAGAAGACTCTGAATTTCACCTTACTAATGCTCAAAATTTAAGATCTGATCAGGAAAGTTTGATTTTTCAAATAGATAAAGAAAAAGAGATTTTAAATAACACAAAAAAGAAGAAAATTATAGAACAGCAAAACTTGAAAATAAATGAATTACAGACTAAAGTATCTGAACTCGAGATAGAAATAGAAGATGGTTTTGCTCTGTACGAAGCTTCAGAACTTGAAAAGAAACAATTGGTTCTAGAAGCAGATAAACTAGAAAATATTCAAGTTTCTAAGGAATACAATAATTTAGAGCTTGAAGATGATATTGACTTAATTGTTTTAGAAGAAGATAATACGTTTGTAAAAACCAATTTAATTGAAAAAAATAACCCTCAGTTAGAGTCAGTAATTGTTGATGTAGTTAAAATTAATAAGGAACTTAATGTTGTCTCCAATAATTCAACTGAGGGGTTACAAGAAAATAATGATGAGAGTTTAAATATTTCATCAAATGTAAATTCAGAGAGCTCTCAAAATAATGAAATTCTTTCCACTAATAATTCTCCAACTTCACTAAATGAATCTATAAATAGTAGTTCTGAAAATATTATAAATGAAGATAATTCAGAAGTTATAGTAGAAAATAATAGTGTAAATCAAGAAATAGTAACTAAAAAAGAACAAGAAGCAATAGCATTTGTTGAAAATTTACCAATTAATATTCCAGTAGCTGAAGATATCCAAGAA
>MDSZ01031132.1_pt1 | contig 14359 bp, 15 predicted proteins | sample 811201 | NCBI WGS metagenome assembly MDSZ01 (sample SAMN05326647, study PRJNA326480) | marine metagenome | isolation source: seawater | place: Indian Ocean: North | collected 2010
CATATCAATTAACCTTGCTTGGATTGTTCCAGAGTTTTGTAACGCAAGATGGGTATTACCACATAGTTTAGTAGTTCTCAAGTATTTGTGCAACCTTTTTAGCGCAATGCACTACTGTATAATCCTTCTCCTAAATCTCCTGCAATGCCTTCATCAATTTTTGCAATCTTATCAAGTACAGATTGAATCTCCGCAATCTGTTTTTTTGTATATCTATCATCTTCAACTTGCTCTGTAAGATAATCATATTCAAATATAAGTTTCCTAAGCGGAGATAATCCATCGTAATATTCTTGTTCCTCTTTACTTAGCTTCATCTATTAGTTCCTTTATAAAGACTTCAAAATCTGGAGACAACAAATCTTTTCTACCCATCGCCCATAAACTAAAATTTTCTGCAAACCATTCAACAACTTTTGTATCTCCGTAAAGAGTTGGCGATTTTCTGTTAAATAATCCCTGAAACCTATCATACATTTTTACTTCTGCTAGTGATGTTGCTTTTTTGTGCGTTATTTCATACACGGCTTTTCTAGTTTTAGGATTGCTTGCACTCCAACCTGTCATTTGATGGATATGATGCCCTAACTCATGGAAAATTGTACTCCTCATTTTATCATAATCGTTATCCCAGTAATCCTTAACTGACCATGATCTTACCTTTAAATCCTCATCATCCCATCTAGCATAATCTCTAACTGTCTTTTCTGCTCTATAGCGTTTTTTCCTTGCTCTCTCTTTTGCGTTTGCCCATTGCTCTTCAGTTATTTTAGTGTTAACAACTCGTGGAGATTGCGGATGATTCATCTCTGTTTTTGAATATAATCCTTTTTTAAATAATTTTCTTGTATTCAAAGCCATGACTCCATCTCCCATAGAAGCATTTGATTTTGCATCTGCGGTAAATCCTCGTAACATAGGCACTTTGAATATATTACATATTTTTTCTATATCGTCTATACAACTGGCTAAAAACTGGTTTGTTTCGTCATCAAATTTACCAATGTTTCCGAAATCACTTTCCTTACGATCATCATATACTTTGTTAACCCTATCGTAAGCATCATCCAATGATCCCCTCTCAACAAATCCTTGTACCTTTTCTTTTGCTTGTGCAGGGGATAAAGCAACTGTTTTTTCTTTTGGTTGTACTGTGAATCCAAATCCACCCTCAGTTGTAGTTGGTCGTGTTTCAACTGGTTTATCATCTACTACCTCATCTACTCCTTGCTCAACATAAATAGTTACGCAACGGCAATTGATTGTATTAGGCGCTCCACCTCTGGGATCTCCTGTATAACTCATTGCATAATCAAAACCCTTGTAAGGAACAATAAAGTCCTCATCCATCTCTGCTTGTTTGCCATTCATGTTTACATGGTGTTGCCTTGTCCTACCATCTAGCGTTGATACCCATTGCTTAACCATTCTTATCCCACTATCTCTAGCGACTCTGGCTATTCCATGATTGCTGTAAGAACTGGCGCTATGTGTTTCCGTTCTGGCTATCGTGTTTGCTCGATACCTGCTAAACGATCCTTGCATCTGCTCTCTGATATTCTTGGCGATAACAGCATTACCCAATCCCTCTCGTTCTCCTGCAAGTACAACTTTCATTATCTGATTGCGTGTTGTACTGCTTATTCCTCTGATATGCTGACCACCCTCAGAACGGATAAACTCTGCAATGAAATCCTCTGCTGTATTTTTTCTGCGGCTTGCTCTCTGGGTAAACTTTTGGATTGTTACTCGGTAATGAGGTAAGAGTACGCTAGAAACTTTATCCTGTATCGTGTTTAGTACACCCTCAATTGATTGGCTTTCCTCTAACGCTTTACCAACTTCGTTACCTAACCTACGAAACAGTTTGAGTAATTGAGTGCTTAGATTCCTCTCAAGTGTTCGCCTTAATCGGTTCTGCTCTCGTACCTCTCTTCTAGCTGATATCTTCACTCTTCTTAGGATCTCGTTTATCAGTTTTTAGTGGATGACCTGATGGCAATAAGTCTCTATCAAACTGCCCACTCCTAAATCTGCCACTACGAACCGCAAACAAAAAGGCATTTACTCTGCCTAATCCCCATTGATCTGGACCTGTTACAGTTGGTCGTACACTTGCAGGATTTGTCCGATATGCTCCAACTCCTCTGTTAAATACTGCTGATAACATACGCAATGTAACTCTTTTTCCTTTTTTATCTCCATGTTTTTCATTGTGATCTTTTACTTTGCCCTCTAAGGCTTTTCTTATTTTCCCTGATACTGTGGCTTTCTGTTCACAATCTAAGATCTCTTGTTTATCTCTCTCTCTTTTTATTTGCTCGGATTTGACTTTTGACCAACTGAACCCTGCATCTCCACCCCATAAAGCCCACGCAATTCTACCTGCTGATGGATAGCCCTCTGTTCCTCTCTCAAACCCCTGCCCTTGCTTATCTACTTCGTGCCTACTGAAAAATGAAAACATACGCAAAACAGTACTTGGAGATAAACGCTCTTTCTTAACTAACTGGTTTGCTCTAGCAACGCCAACCATCGTACCACCTCTACCGAACTCTCTGCGCCAATCCAATCCTCTCTGTGCTTCTGCCTTCATACCATCAGTAGGTGTAAGATCTAAATCTGCTAATGCTTTCTCATCAACCGCTTCTTCCCACTTAGCACAAACATATTGAATACGCACCTTTGCATCATGTAGATCGCAGTACTTTTCATCGTAATCATAATTAGCACAGTTACCGCACCTATTATCTCCTGTTCCCATTCTGTAGGAATCAGGTAAGTTTGGATCTACTTCTTCTCCATCTGGATATTCTTGTAGCTTTAATTCTGAACCAGTAAACCTCTCGTAATCTGCGTGAGATGCACAAGGCATATAAATCCTACCATTATCAGTATCGTGGAAATGCGTTCCAACACAACCTATTGCACTTGCCCTGCGCTCTGCTTCCTCTTCTGTTGTGTAAACATCTCTCCTTACTTCCTCTTTAATCTCATAGGCATTAATACCTTTTTGTATACTCTTGTCATCTTGCGGCTCTTCGTCTAATGGAGAATCCTTTGCGCTTCCTAATGGGAATAGTGAAGCGTTGATATAAACATCATCTCCACCCTCTATCGGTTCTAAATCTAATCTCTCTCTGGCTTCATTCCTAGAGATAACTCCTGAGTCAACTGCTCTAATTACATTCTCATAGATCCGCTTACGTCTTTCTGCCATAGCAGGAATGCCATCAATATCATACTGAATACGCAATCTCTCTCCAAACATAGGCGCTAACCATTCATTAAGATCACTCTCTGTCCTCTTTAACAGAGGTATGATAGTTTCCTCATACAATGCAAGCCTTGCTTCTGCCATATTAGAATATGTGTTTGCATCTGGTATTCCTACTAACTGGGATGGAACACCAAAACACAAAGCGATATCTCTCGTTGACATGTTTTTCAATTGTAGGAAATCCATATCTTTAGGAGATAAACCCATTTCCTTCCAATCAAAATCCCCCTCTAACAACATTGCTCGCCCTGCATTTTGGCTTCCACTAAACCTCATATCTAAATCATTAATCACTTGTTGCCTTTGTGATTCGGATAGTTGTACATTCATACCACTCTCATCCCTTGGTTTGAATACAACTGCTCCTGATGGTCGTGCGCCATTTTGCAATAGGTTTACATTGTGCTTTGCTGATAGATTGTGTTGATCTACATCTAACGATGCTGAGTACAATGGAGATAAACCATAATAATCATCTAATGGGTTAAATATCTTCAAGTGTTTGATATCACTCAAACCCGATTCCATATCAACTGCGTATCTCTCCTTAACTACACCAGAGACAATATACTCATACGCATCTGGCAATGCGTTTTCTTTTCCTGTTATCCTAATTCTATCTGGGCGTAACAGATATAATTCTGTAGGCGGCTGATTCCCTGCTGATATTTTTAGAACGTAAGAGTTGCCGCTAATCATTAAATAAGAATACATACATTGGAAAAACTCCACTCCTGCCATTACTGGATTAGGCTTTTGCAACAACGCTTTAAGAGGATGTTCCTCTAACTCTATATCCTTATCAAATACTTTAAAGTCAACACTTGCGCTACCTTGTGCTATCTCATTTACACATCTATATACAATAGCGTTCTGCCTGTAGCCTTCCTCTGCATAATTCTCATACTTATCACGCCTGTAACTGGAAACGCCTACGTTGCTATAAACCATTACGTTGCTTTGCTTGGTTTCTGTAGAACCCTGCAACATTTTGATGAGTGTATCCCTGATCCCCATTAACTTATTCTCCACTTTGCCATCCCACTTGATTGGCTTAATTCAGTTAAAGCCCACACTAGAGCATCAAGTCGATCTGGAGACTTACTGGCTTCTCCTGTGTAAGTACACATTTGATTTTCCAATTCTGGAAACAAACCAACATGACTTACTTTCCCTTGTTCATATAAAGCCGATATTGGTTCTGCTCTTACCATCTTACCTCTAGTTGCCCTAACATCTTTGTAGGCAACATGAGAATCTATATTGTAAATCATTTTCTTAACAAGATCTCCCCCATTGTTTACCTCTGCGATAATTCTATCTGCACCATTTAAATAAAATTCATCTACTACTTGCCTTGCCCAACCATCAGGAGAATACTTACCACTACTATCTGATAAAACGTAGAACCGATTATCAACACCTCGACCTGCTACTACTATACCTGTTTCATCACTTGTTTTGTTATTTGTTACAGCAGGATCAACACCAACTACGATCCTTTGCATCTCCGGCAAACTCTCCTTTGTTAATCTATGATCCTCAAACGCAGAGTAGCCCCATAGAGCGCCTTCTATATCTGTTAGCACCTCTGCATATAACTCTTGTCTACCTAACCTTGTTCCCTCGTATTTGTCCTTGAGTTGCTCTATAGCAGACTCAGCAAGATTCTCTGCGTTATCAAACGTGCTACCTCTGGTAACTATCGTTCCTTGCTTCTTCATCAAGTCTAAAAGTATTTGCTTGGGCTTTGGTGTTGTAGTGATTACGCATTGTGGATTCTCTCCTAAGCGTAACCCGAACATGAGTTGATCAAAAGTTTCTGGATAGAACCACGCACATAACTCATCGCACCATGCTCTGTGGAATTGCGGACCTCTCAATCTATCTGGTTCTGTTGCGCTGAACCCCATAATTTTAGATCCGTTGTACAAAGTTATCTCGGATGCTGATGCGTTATAACCTCTGCCCCTACCTTCCATTAAACAATCTGGCGGCAAAAACTTTAGGATTCCTGAAACTCCACCAAACGCTACCCTGCGTATATCTCCGAATGTAGGAACTACTACTGCAACTTGAGAGTTCGGGTATCGCAAAGCGTAAAGTAATACATCCATAGCCCCTGTACGAGTCTTACCCCATCCCCTGCCTGCGAGTATTAACCAAATGTTCCACTTGCCATAAAGGCTCTCTGGGGGCGTTAGTTGTGAATCTCTAGCTGTTTTTAGCCAATCATTGTACAGAGTGCTTGTAGCGTGATGAGCGCTTTTCTGCAACTTCATCCAATTGCTCAAGAACCTCTTTGAAGGCTTCTGGGTTGCTGATATCTGCACTTACTTTGCTTATCTCCTGTACTTGCCCTAATGCCAACTTACCAATCTTTTGAGCATTGATTGCGACTTGAGACAACTCACGCAAATGCTCTGGCTTCAACTGGGCTTTTGGGTTATCTTTTTCTTCGTTAATACTCTTTTGTAATTTCCTTGCAACGGATCTCAACATGGACTGTGCAATGATTAAAGACCTATCATCTAACAGCTTACCTTGCTCCACCATGTTAGTTGTTCTATCTTCATCTAACTGGCGCTGAATCTCTGCCTGTACTCGGTTTTTCTCCTGTTGCCAATCTTCCTTGTTTACCCATCTGTATAGGGTAGCCCTCGCAACATTATGTTTTTTGACAAGAGAATCAATGGTAGGATAAACACGCCCCCCCTCTCCATTTGTGTAACCATGCACAAACTCATCTCTTATCTGCATTCTTAGTGATTGTGTTAATTTATTGACCATAACGTACTCAGTTTATATCAGTTTTTCCCACTTTTTTCCAGTTCTTCCTGTTGTTTCTTCCATAAAATCTGATTCTTAGTTACCCATGCTTTGTTATATTCTGCGTTTGCGAACAGCTTGGAAAAGCCTGTGATATGTTTTAAGCGCAATAACTCCTCTGCTTCCATGCCCAACTGATTGCATACATCTTTATCTGCCCATCCATTATTCAACATTTTGAAAACCATGTTGCTCATTCCCTGAACTGAATGTTTACCCCTTGCTCGGTTATGCCGGACAGTAGATGCCATTCTATCGTTGATATCTTTATCAATCACAACTATAGGCACTCTACCCCCTGTGGCATCAGAGATATCTTTATTGTTCTTACAGATAAAGTATCTATGGAATCCATCCACTATCACATACTTTTTTCTCTGCTTATCTCGTATAGTTACGATAGGTTGCGTGTATCCATCATGTTTAATGCTTGTGTAAAGCAATCTCATTTCTGCTGTTGCAACAGAGTTCGGGTTGTAATCATTTGGCTCTACCTCTGATATTTTTACCCATTTGACATGATCTACAGGGTGTTTTTGCACTTTGTTCCCCACAGATGTTTAGGAATGTACTTTAGATAAATGGGTTTCATTGACCAATCGAGATCCCTGCCCTTTTTCCAATTCCGAAAGTTTATTGTTTCTGGTCGGCTTGTAAAGTTCTCTAGTTTCATAAAGTGGTGATCGTTTGTTAGAACACATTGGATTTCATTCTGATGCCTATCGTGTATGTTCTCCATATCGCCATATAGTTCATCTAGCCTTGCAAACCGCTTTTTGAATTTCTGCTTTGCTTTGTCATCTACAATCAAGTTATCTACTAAGTAATCTCTGTACTCCTGCCAGTCCTTAAACATATAGGGCAATTCTTTTATAGCAAATAAATCTCTCTTGGTTATATGCTTTGCCTGATTGACTCCTTGTAACCTAACTTGTAATGCGCTCCATGTCTCCGGCTCAATCTCATGTAAGTAAAACAATTGATCCACCGCAGTTTCATGGTGCAGGTTAGACACTCGCATTTTTAAGGGCGGTATGCCATACCTATAAAAATCATTATATACAGAGCAATACTTCCAACCATTGTCATGTATTGATTTCCATACGTCCTTATAACTCCAATCATACAAGGGGTAGAAAATGTAATGCTCTATATCTTTATTATACAGCTTTCCCCATGAAATGTGCTTATATGTTCTATCATTGCAAAGCGCACCTTTTCTGTTAGGCGATTCCTCTGCTCGTACTCCCCCGACCATAGCAACGCTTTGGTTAGGAAAATGATAATTAAGATATTTAGGAAAGAACGCAACAAATCTATCTACTCCATATTTATTTTCTTTAATTGCAATATCTTCTTTTTCTCTCATCCATTGCTCTCCCTCTCCCCAACAATGCAACCATTGCTTGCTAGAAGAGGTAGCGTTGAACAAACGAATTGGTACTTGTAACCAATGTGGTTCGACCCCAGGATCTTGCATTACAGTTCTGGTGTAATCTACAACTGCTTGCCATTCTGCTTCCTGATCCAAAAACATAACAGTCAAGGGCAACTTGTTTTTTTCTTTTGCAACAATCATAGCCATATTAAAAATAACAGTACTATCTTTGCCGCCTGAGAACGATACTATTATCTTATCAAACTCATCAAACAAATATCGCAACCGATCTAAACAAGCATCGAACACATTTTCTTTTAAATATATTTTCATAATAACACGATCAGATACATAAGACCCCAGAGGAAAATACCTACTGCAATACTAATACCAATAACTAAACATTCAAAAAAAGACATAACACCTCAAATAAATGTATTTTCTCCTGCATACTTAACACAGATATCTAACGCTTCCTGATAATCATAGATACGATCACTATCAATGGATACCGCTACATTCCATGTATCAAAAAAACTTTTATTAAGTATTTGATGTGGGCTGTGGGCATCCAGAACGTAAAATGTACCACGTTTCAGTTCTGTCTCTACCTTGTTCATACCTCGCACAAATACTCCCTCATCGCATCTTACTTTCAAGTGATGACTATATCTAGGATATCTTGGATCGTAATGTATTGGCGTTCCATTGCGTACAGCAATCCAATGAGGACTATCTTTTATAATCGGATTGTTAGAACCATCTAATTCTCTACCCCATGTTGTTAACCTGCTAGTGTGTCTCTTGAACTTCGTTACCTGAAATACTTTTAACATTTGCTGTTCATTTGGAAAAGGTAACTTGCTTACATACTTTTCCTCAACTTGCTTAACGTACACAACAGGATTCGATCTTTGATCCCCACTCAGTTTATATTCCCAACTAAGATCCATTATGTTTGCCTATAGGTTAAACTTTGTCTTTTAGTGCTACGCCTTGGATCGATAGCTGACTTGCAAATTCTATGATCAACTAAACTTGGTACATGAATGTAATACTTTTGTTTTGTGAGTTTTAAATAATCTTGTATTAACAAATCTACTCCATGAGCATTGTGAGAATGTGTTGTTGTTAATCGATCCCATTTTAAGTAAAAGTTTTTTATTCCTCTGCTCATTTTCGGAGGTGTATAAAAACATTGACTCATAAGAAATGTTCTACCTGATTCAATCCTGCTACCAATTTCAAGATCTGCTTTTCTCATACTAAAAAACTGCACAAGCATATCTGGTCTATCTTTAATTACTGCAAGTGCTTTTTGTTTAAAGTTATCCGTAATTAGAATATCATCCTCAAAGTGAATACAAGGATCATCTCCTGCTAAAAGCATTGCATTGTAAATATTCTTTACTGCTTGCTTTTGTGTATCTAAGCTAACGATTACATCAGGTATTTTCTCTTGTACATATTTTGCAAACTCCTCTCTGCCTGTACAAGTCCTGACGATATATTTCACAGCACAACTTTAAATGATTCTGCACAATAAGGGCAAACAACCTCTTTACCTTTTTCTGATTTATCCTTGCCCTGTTCATCGAATGCGTTGTATATGTTATCACTTGCTTTTGCCAAGTCATCATCATCGACCTCTTTGTAATCAAATGATGGTTCTGTATTCGGTTGATATTCCATTGCTCTAAAATCTTCATTTGCTCCTGAGATCTCTCTTAATTCTTCTCCCATATCTTTTAACTCTTGATGAAGTAAAGCATTATCATACGTTGCGTTTTCTGCAATCTTGTTATCTGAGATCCCAATAAACTTTTTTTCTTCCTCTGTTTTATTTGATTTAATTGAACAGCTTACTTCTTCCCAACCTAGTTGTTGTATAGCATATAACCTTCCATGCCCATTAATAACTCTGTTGTTTTCATCAATCGTAATTGGATTGTTTAATCCTGCTCTCCTGATGTTATCTCTAAGATCTGCTATCTGTGAATCTGGATGTATTTTTGGGTTACGATCATAAGGTATAAGATCTGCAACTTTCCTTATAACAACTTCTATTGGTTCTCCCTGAGACATAAATAATTCCTTTGCGTGTACAATACCAACATGAATTGCCCTAAATGCAACACCTTCAATAAGTATACAGTAACAGATACGAGAGCAAAAGATCAAAAGATTTTAAGGCGTAGAATTTGTGATGAGTGTAATTACAAGTTTGTAACTTGGGAAGTGTTTGCTTACGAGAAGTTAAGCAACGAACCTTTAACGATTGAGATCGATAAACCAAAAAAGAAAACTCCGATCAAACAAAAACCAAAACAAAAACGTAAACCTTTAGAAAAACCAACAGTTAAAAAACAACCTAAGAAACGGATCACAAAACAACAAACAAAAAAATTAGTATCTGACATTAACAGCATCTTTGAGGAGGTCGAGCAGTATACGACCACAGAGGAAGAGCGTTCTACTATAAGGGATATATTGAAATAACCCTACTTTTTTTAAGGATATGATATTTATGTGTTGACAAAATTCAACAGATGACCGACTATGTTTTTATTGGCACAACAACTCGGAGATTCAAAAATGGAAAACATAAAACTCGGTTTAGAAATTGAATTTAGAAATGGCTCTAACATGAGCAAGTATGATCTAGCTAGATATCTTACTAACGCTACAGATATTGAAGTTGAAGATCAAGGTTACAACCATAACACACAATCAGTTTGGAAATTAGTTACAGATGCAAGTGCTGACTTAGAGTTAGTTTCTCCAATCCTTAAGTTTCCACAAGACTTACCAGTTATTAAAACTATGCTTGATACGCTTTCAAGTATTGATGGTGTTACTGTAAATAGATCATGTGGTGTTCATGTTCATATCAGTTGGTTAGGTATGGAAATCAATCACGTTAAAAATATTGTTAAGCGTTACTGTGAAAACGAATCTAAGATCGATGCTTTCATGCCTGAGTCTCGCAGGGGTAACATGAACACTTATACAAAATCTTTAGATGATGATACTTACATGAAGAATAGAATTGCGGATGCTAAAAACTTTCAACAGTTACCATCCAGTTATCACGATAGATTCTATAAAGTTAATGTTACTAGCTTTGCTAAGTATGGAACAATTGAATTTCGTCATCATTCAGGTACGCTTGATTCTGCTAAGGTTACCAATTGGATTTATTTCTTAGTAGGTTTTTGTCAAGCTAGTAAAAGTGTAGCTAAGAGTTTTACTACAAACTTTAAAGCTAAGGGCAGAAAAGTATTTAAAGAGATTCGCCAACAAGTAGAGCAGGCAGGCGGTAAAATGGTTTGGGCAGGTAATGCACCAGATCAGGAATTAGGACATCAGGGGAAGTGGAACATTCTTGATGCTAACGGCAATGTGGTAAAAACTTTCTTTAACATCGAGTTGGATCGTTTTTATGTGCCAAACACACGCACGTTAAATCAGGACTTCATATCCGAGTTTGGAGCGTTGTTTCCTTCCTCTGCCCAACAGTTGTCATTGTTTAGTAACGTGCCTACTGATGCGGCTCAGTTTCTTAAGGATAGAGCAGTAGCACTCTCTGGTACTCAATTAGATTAATTTAAAAAGGAGATTTACTATGTACCTCATTAAACCAACTAACAAGCCAAGCAAGAAAAAGTTATACCTTGCTTACGGATCAAACTTAAACGTAGGGCAAATGAAATATCGTTGCCCTTTAGCTAGACCAGTTTACTCAGGTGTATTAGCTGATTGGAAGTTAGTATTTCGTAACGTAGCTGATATCGTTGAGGAGCAAGGAGCAAGTGTAGCTGTAGGCATTTGGGAAATCACAGAGCAATGTGAGAAGGCACTAGATGCTTACGAGGGTTACCCGACTCTGTATGGGAAACGTACAGTTGAGTTACCAAACCCAACTAGAGATGGAACTCTAACTTGTATGACTTACACTATGAATCGTGGAGCAATCGGAGCGCCATCACTTCACTACTTCGCTACAATCTTGCAAGGCTATCGTAACTTTGATTTAGATGTATCATCACTTGCTCAAGCTAGAAACCATGCTATTGAGAATGATAGTTACCAAGAGAGATTTAGTTTTGAGTAAAGGGATCTCCGAATACAAGGCTGTTGCTCGGATGGGGGAACAGCCTAGGAGATCAGAACCATTCTTTACTTTGGAATCAGTTTGTTTAGGTGTATTTTTTTTTGTGTTGTATTTACTTTAGGAGATTTAAATGAAAGCCAGAATTAACTTAGCAGTAAATTATATTAGTTTGTTTTTAATTAACTCTGTTGTAATGATTGCCGCAGGAGCAATTTGGGCTGATGTCCAGAACTACGGATTGTTTGATGTAATCCAAACTTGTGCAATCGTATTTATTGGTGGAACTGTTTTTGTATGGATGTCCTGCAACTTTGTTAATAGCGTTTGGACTCTTTTACCAAAGGAACAGAAATCAAACGATGCTCCTTTAAAAGTAAAACGGAAGTTTGGTATCGAATAACTGACCAACCAAAACGATATTGATTTAAGGGGCGCAATGCCCCTTTTTCATTTAAGAGATCCATTTTGTTTTTACTGCTGTGGTTAGAAGATACTTTGCTTTGCTTATCGGCTCGTGAGCCAAGCTGTAACATTGATCCATCATCAAGTGTTCCATATCAAAGTGCTGAGTATCGTATGGGTAACTTAAACCCTCAACATCTGATAACCAACTATTCTCCCTAAACGCCAACTCTATCTCAGGCTTTGTATAACGCTCTATATCGTGTTTCTTTAAATAGATAGGCTTGTACCCTACGTTGTATGTAACTATGCAACATTGGCTCGCATTTACAGCGCTAAGTACATCTATGAATTTTGCCAAGGTTATATAATTGACTACACCGAACAGGGCAACTACAGTATCGAACTCCTCTTTGACGTCGACAGCATTGATCTCTTGGAACTGATAATTTGGATAGTTCCGCCTAGCAATCTGCAACATCTTGTAAGAGATATCTACACCTAGGAAACCTTCGCTATCAAGCTGTAACGCTGTTATATCTTGTCCTGTACCAACTCCAACACTCAGGACTTTACGAACTGGATCTAACCTGTAGAACTTATCCAGAACAATATTCTCTTCTATGATATGAATAGGTTCTTGGTATCGCTTATCGTAGGATTCTGCTAATTCGTTGTAAATAGTTTTGATGTCCAAAAGAAAGCCCCTAATCCATGTCCGTGAAATTAGGGGCGCAGTCTAAAGGATTTTAATGAAACAGAATATCCCCACCGACCAAAGTGAGTAACCCATTGTAACAGTTCTGCGCTAAAAGTACAAATGTTTTGCTACCCCCTATTGTAATATTGTGTACTGCTAGTTACTTCATCCTCTGGCTTTTGCTCCAGATAGGTTTTCATTGTTACGTCATAATTAAAATACGCTTCTCCAATGTTTCCGTACAAACCTTGCTCCCTTACTTTCCTGACAATAAACCTTGTAGTATCTGTATCAAAGTCCCTATGAATGACTATACCAACATCTGCCATATTGTTCCAATGAGCAGAACCACTTACATCATACAATGTCGGAACAGGAATTGTTCCATCTTGGTTTCTTGTCATTTTTGCCGGATGGGCAACTACCCATACAACACAATCGTGCGCTCTGCAAAATTGCTTACAGCTTGAGATAACATCTCTAATATGTTCATCCTCTCTTTTGTTGTAATCTCTAGTAGCGCAGATCTCATTGTAAGGATCAATGATAATCCCTTTGACTCCATACCTCATACACGCTTGTTTCGCCCTATGCAATATCCAATGAATATCTGGTGTCTCTTGTTCACTCTCAATGAAATAAAACCTCTGGTACAAAATGCTTAACGCAATCTCTACATCAGATCTACTAACTCTCTCAGTCGGACCTCTATCAAAAGGTTGCTTGCAAATCTTTTCAATAAGTCTGCGTAAGTGCATTGAAGTTGAATGCTCTGGAGAGAATACTGCAAACTTCCAGTCATGTTTCATCGCAAGGTTAACTGCGATCTGATCTAAGAAATTTGATTTACCATGATTCGGTACACCAGTTACTAAATGAAATGTACCTTGCATAATTTTATAAATAGGATCTAATGTTTCAAAGCCAGTTGATAATGCTTTGCGTTGTCCATGATCATACAATTGCAAAACATCATCCCTATAATCTTTAACTAAAAATAATCCATCAATCGGGAATGGTTCTGCCTTTGCTAAACAACTTGCAATCTTACTTTTATCTTTTTGCAAAACCTCATTGCAATCTTTAAACTCTCCCCAATCAACTAACCAACACTTGTCCTTACCGAACCTATGTACTAACTCCTGTTGTAATGCTTTGCCTGCTTTATCGTTATCGGTTGCAACAATAACTTTATCTGCATCACTTAACCAAGGATGATTGTTAAGAGCATCAAACCTTTTATCATCCTCAACAAACTTTGCTTCTGAGGGCGCACCATCGGGCAACGTAACTGCGTAACTTACTCCTGCTTCATAACAACTTAGTACATCCATCTCTCCCTCAACAAAAATAATTTCTTTTACTTTACTTTCTTCCCAATGTTTTTTGACTCTATCAATATTAAACAATGTTCTTTTAGCTTGAGGTGTTTGTCTAAATTGTTTATCTCTCGTGCGATACTTTATATTGATTAACTCTCCATCAACAAAATAAGGAAAGGCACAACAACTTCTCTCCTTATCAAAATAAAATTCTGTTTTGTAAATTCCAAACTGTTGCATAGTTTCCTTACTGATTGATCTACCCTTGAACCATTCCTCTAATTCATCCGTTACTTTTTTTGTTTGTGGCTCTTTAGGTTTTTTATATTCAATC
>MDSZ01218481.1_pt1 | contig 14356 bp, 20 predicted proteins | sample 811201 | NCBI WGS metagenome assembly MDSZ01 (sample SAMN05326647, study PRJNA326480) | marine metagenome | isolation source: seawater | place: Indian Ocean: North | collected 2010
AGATGACCCCTTATCTACTTTATCTGCGTCAAGCAGTAAGAGGTAGCAGACTTAAGCTGCTAAGGCAAGCTTTTGAGCTTTGAAGCCAAAAGCTTTAACACGGTTTTTGTTGCCATGTACAGGTTTGCACTTTTTTATCGAAGCCAAGTGCGTCTCCGACTTGCAGGGTAAGAATCCAACCTTAGTCGAATCCAGAACACCCCCATAAAATTAGAAAGAACTAAAATTAGTTTACACGAGCCTTGGGTTAAAGTCAAGAAGTTTCTTCGGAGCTGTCTTTGTTTTTACTTCTAGCGCTCTTGGTGGGCGCCACTCTTTTTCCTAGTCTCTCATCTAACTGCTGTTGCTTGGAGTTAATGGTCTCTCTAACTTCTTTAGCTTTCTCCGCCCAAGTTTTAGATTTCTTCTTATGTTCCTCCTCTAACCTTGAGAGTCTTATTATTTCCAGCTCTAGCTTTAAATCCGCTTCTCTTCTGTCTAAGGTTTCTGTATTCATGATGAAATAATAATAATTACTCTTTGTATTTTTTTCTAATTTTTATTAAAAGATTAATTATATAAGGGGATAGTTTTATGTAGATATAAGGCACAAAACAAATTAATAATACTACTCCTAATATAATTAAAAAAGGAGGCATATGAGTTTGAGAGGTTAAAGAGGGGTCTGTCAGCGGATCTAAAACTACAGGAGGCTCTTGAGTTACATTAAGAGGAGAAAAATTACTCTTTTTTATATCCGATTTAGTGCTGAGGCATCCAGTAATTAAAACGCAAGTGAAAATTAAATATATATATTTCATTATTTAGGTAAAAAGTTTTGTTTATTTGGATCGTATTCAGGTTGAACTTCTTCAAGAGGTTGATGTTTTTGAGTTTTCCATTTCCATTTTATTGCATATAAGTATTTCTCTCTATGGCTAAGGGTATCCCATTCTGTTCTTGCCATTCTAGTTAAGGTGTTTGAAAAAGTATCTTTAGTATTTGGTTCTAATAATTTCTTTTTACTTGTTTGGGAAGTAGTATGAAAATCTTCTGTGCTGTCCGGCTCTATAGGATCTGTGTTAAGATTACAAGGTTCAGTTTTATAGTTAATTCTATCAGAAAGTTTAGAGTAAGGTTTCCCAAAAACTTTTTCTAGTGAAGTATGCGCCGCAATAACGAGGAGGATGGCTAGGGGGTCAAATACTAACATTAATATAATAATTATTATTCTCACCGCCTGATCCGCTGCTAATTTGGTTCCTCCAAAGTCCTGAATAGCCTCCGCCACGTAACGAAGGGGTCCAATCTCCGCCTCGAGGGCTCTAATTTTCTCGCCGTATTGAAGCTTCTCTCTCTCTAATTCAGAAATTCTATCCATGGAACTTCTGATGTTAGCGTTAGCCTGCTCGATTTCTTCTCTAGCTTCTTTTAAGTTGCCTCCACTTTGGGACCTAAATTTTTCTATATTTTCTCGAATAGAAGAGATTTCTAGATTGGATTGTTCTCTAAAAGCTTCTATATTGGAATTATATTTATTAATTTGAGTTGATATTTGACTCCGCTCTTCAGCTTGAGAAGCTTTTAACTCTTCAATTTTTTTCTTCTTATTGGAAAATAAACCGCCTGACTGAGACTCTAATAGCCCAAGAGCATCATCCAATTCTTTTCTTCTGTTTGTAAGGCTATCTATGCGAGCCTGCTCGGTTGCGATATTTTCTTTTAAGGATTGTAAAATTTGTGAGATTCTATTCTCTTCTCTATCTATTTCTTTATTAGATTGGTCTCCAGTATTATTTAATCTGTCTTGGGTTAGACTTCTGTAATTCTCGTATTGATTTAGTAGGCCTCTCTCTTTGTTTATTTTATTATCAATATCAGCAATAAGAGTCTGTTCTTGAGATGCTTGGGATTGATGTTCTATATGAGACTTACTTAAAAAACCAAAAATACCCATGCTGGTTATACCCATAAGTACAAAAACCGCAAAAGAAAGATAGCTTCTTATGAAAAAATTAGAGGTCTTCCAGTTCCTGTGCAACCAAACTGCGGCTATGATCTTTCCTACCTCAAGAACTATTCCCATAGTAATTACGGCGGCAGTAGAGCCCGGAAATATAGTTGCGAGCCCTATTATACTAAAATACGCAGCAACGCATGATATGCTGAGGGCAGAAATTAATGTAGCTATGGCGAATACCATAGTATATATTACACCAAACTAAAAATTATTTAATGTAATAAGCCAGTTGATTAGCGTTTGCTGTCTCAAAAGATCTACATTTAATAGGAGAAGATAATCCGATTGGAGCTGTGTTGTTTACTGATTCTCCGTCTATTTTGATGTTGCCACTATTAAGTATAGCAGTAATGTAAATAAAAGTCTGTGGCCTACCTGCATTCTTATCGTTGGGGGTAGATGGGGGTACAGCATCTGGAGTTTCAACAAGAGTGGATGCAGGCCCCGATATTTTACTAGGAATTGATTGTGGTAATGACATAACTATATTTTATACACTAAATTAAGCCTAAAATATCACCTTTTCTTACATCATCCCACTCCACTGATGCATCAGCTTTTGTTTTCTTTCGTTTTTTATACTGACTCATACAGACGGCAACCCTTTGTTTGTCTTGAGGGAACTCACTTTTCATGACATCATCCGACATACATCTGCTAATAAATTTTTCTTTATCTTCTCCAGAATTTTTTGTAGGAATAGGCATGTTAATATTTACACTTAAAAGTCTGGCAATTCTACTTTTAAATGCCTGACATTTTCTTCTGGTTGTGAGTCTGCAGTAATTTTATAAGATATATTATTCATGCCACTCCGGTTTATATGAGTAAACTTTTCTAGGTCCGCAAAAGAATTAAACCTCTCGTATTCAAGTTCCGCCCTATCCTCTCTGTCTGAAGAAAGCACCTTGTTATGATGATCTTTCCTTAAGGTATAACTTTCAGTTTTTAATGTAGAGTTTGTATCGTCCATTATTTTATTTTTTCTAATGTCTAGGCCGTAGGTCTCTGCTCTATTTTGGAGAGCTTTATCTTCCTCTCCCCATCCCCAGAAATTATTAGGAAATCCATTAATCATAGAGAAAGTATTTAAGTTTAATTTTACAATAGGAGCTAATGTATCCCAGACGGAAGTGTATATCCCCCAGACATGCTTGTCTTCTAGCTCTGTAGTGTATAGAGTTTTTATCATAAGTTCCCCCGGATAAAAATCTACATCATGAGTAATAATATATTTAGCGCCAAAAAGATATTCCCTTGCGCCTGCATTTATTAATGCGCCTCTATTAAAAAGTTTATCATCATCTTGTTCTACAATTAATAAAATAAAATCTCCTAATATTTTTCTAAAAAGTGGCAATGTTTGCTCTTTAAACCCTTTTAAATGCTCCTCCCTGTCTCTATAGGGGATGACTATTAAATTATTGATCATTGGATAGTTGTTCAAAAATCCATTCGTAAGTAATTTCTAATCCAGTTCTAAGTGAAATATTGGGAGACCAGTCTAGTACGCTTTTAATCATTGTGTTGTCGCTATTTCTTCCTCTAACTCCTTGCGGGGCATCTAAGTTATACCTGCGATTTAACTTGACCCCTGCAATCTCTTCTGTAACGTCTACCAGTTGATTGATTGAAACCATTTCGTCACTACCTAGGTTTAAAGGTCTGCTATCGCCTTTTTCCCACATTAAATTCATTCCTGTGATACAATCATCAATGTACATGAAGGAGCGAGTTTGTTCTCCGTCTCCCCAAATTTCAATTTCATGATTGCCTGAAATAACTGCTTCCGCTACCTTGCGACAAATTGCAGCAGGAGCTTTTTCTCTGCCTCCCTTCCATGTCCCATTTGGGCCATAAACATTATGGTATCGACATACTCTAGAGTCAATATTAAAATCTTCACAAAAATAATGAGTGATAAGCTCACTAAACAATTTTTCCCATCCATAGCCATCATCAGGATTAGCAGGAAAAACATCAGACTCTTTAAGGGCCTGAGATAATTCATCTTTAACTTCAGACTGAATTGCAGCTGGGTAGACACAGGCTGTTGAGCTATAAAGCACTTCTTTGACTCCGTTGTCCCGTGCAGCCATCATTAAGTGAGTTTGAATTAGAACATTCTCCATGCATAAAGCTTTATTATTTTCAATAAAACCCATACCCCCCATATTGCAGGCTAGATTATAAATTCGATCTACTCCTTTAGTTAGATTGTCCGCATTTTCCTTGAGTCGCATATCTACAACGTAATTTTCGCTGTGATCGAATACCTGATACCAATTTTTAATTTTCTTGATATCCGCAGAAACCACTTGATGACCTTGTTTTAAAAGATCTTTGACTAAATAACCTCCTATAAAACCTCCTGCTCCAGCAACTAAAATTTTCATATCAAATATAATAAACAGACGAAGCGTGTTTTTCTATCACTTTTTTTTCTATATCTCTCTCTTGAGTGATGTTGTTAAATTGATTCATGTAATCCGAAGCATTAATGATTATTTGTATGCATTCTTCGTAATTTTTATTACACCACTCTATTTTTTCTTCTAAATCTTCAAAATCATCTCTTAATTCTATGTAGTGATAATTGGGAATTAAAGTGCTTTCCATTAGCCAAGAAGATATTCTAGGGCGAGCCATTAAAACTAATGAGTTGGACTTTAATTTCCATTGCAAACCACTATCCTTATCGTTTCCTTCTACAGAAATAATATATTTATATTCTAGCTGTTGAGGAATCGTCATTGCATCTTTACGGTATTTATTGTAAATATTATCGTTTCCCTGACCGAAGACGCTAAAACCCACGTCTACGTTTGGGTTTTTACAATTGAAATACCTCTCTACTAACTTATATCTGTTAGCAGGCCTTAAGTCCCAACCGTGCATTCCCCCACTGGTAGCGCCTCGAAAAACAGCTATAGGTCTTTTATCAGAATACCTTAATATGTCCCTAGTAGCGGAAGCAGTGCTAGATACAGAACTGGAACTACCCCAGTGTCTTTTTTCTTCTAAGCATTTTAATAAAGTATAGGTGCTATTATTATCTTGCAAGCGACTTTTAGAATACAAAAAATTAGACCCTGAATCGGCAACGTCTCCGACTATAATAGGAATGCGTAGAGCGTCCAAATTAAGTTCATTAAATCTTTTAATAGCCGGCCTAATATATGTATTGTATGAAGACTCTCCATGCTTTCCCCACTGCCATTTTAGGTCAAAAAATAATTCTCTTTTTGATTCCGGGCAGCTATACTTTATCGGTGGTAATTTCTCTTTAACTCTTCTAAGTTTAAGGAGTGCAGGGGAGAGATAATAATCTACTCTTTCTTCGATAGAAGGGACAGAATACATATTAGAGAGGAAGAAAGTTCTGTTTATCGGGGTGGTATTTAGGCTGAGTATTTACTAAGTATTTTCCATCTTTAGATTTAAATCCCCATTGTATAGCAAGGTGATATTTTTCTTCATGAGAAAGCTCGCACCATTTTGCATAAGAGCATCTAATAGTATTTACTACCTCGTGCCTCTTAATTTTGCTAATATGATTTGGGGGATCGATTGCTTTAGGAGGTTGTTTGCTCGGGGGTGTATTTTTTTTATTTATTCCATGCAGTAATTTTTTAGTTTGCGCGGCGTTAAATATTTTTTCTTTTATAAGGGGGTAATCGTTCACTAGGGACCACACGTTTCTGTAAGAGCCATTGGTGTTCCTGTTGATTTGAGCGCAGCCTTGACCATTTTTTTTAATCCTCCTATCATAATAATCATCATTTCTTAAGTGGTGGTCCGCCAAAAATTCACCACAAACCAAAGGATAGAATTTTTTATAAGCCATCATAGCGTCAACCCCCCAGAAACACGGATTTTTTTCTTCAAATAAATTTAAAAAATCGTTAAATTTTCTCCCTAACATTAATAAGCAAAAAATTTCGACTCTATTCACTCTGTTAAGGCCAGCAGGAAACCAAGGATGGGTCGCACCAGAGATGTGAGGAGAAAGGCAGTCTGCTTTATATTTTTTAATTAAACTTATGCCTTTATTTATGGGGAACTTTTTAAGAGATACATCATCCATGTTGAATAAAATGTATTTATACTTACTAAAAATCTTATTGTTAGGATTTTTTAGAAAAATACCAGCTAACCAGCCCTTTTGAAAATGAAAGTAGGATTTGTTTATAAACTTTAAATTTTCCAAAAATTTTTTAATTCTATTCTGACCTCTTTTGTGAACCATATAGGAGTTAACTGCAATATCAAAATTGGCACCCGTAGTATTATGTATATGAATTAAGTTTTTTTTTAAAATTTTTAATTTTAAATCTAGATCAGGATGACCAATTGGAGCAAGGTAGTAAAGGAGTTCTCCATGTTTTACGGTAGTGCCTCTTAGTTCAACTATTTTCTTTTGGGTACTCATTTATCAAATTTAAAGCTTTAGCGCAGATTACACATTTGCGGGTAATTTTTCTCATGAAAAGAGATCCAACATTACGGGCTACCCCGACTTGAAGTAATGACAGGGAGTTATAGCTTTTAGGGAAATCTCGTTGGTTGCCCCCTAGGGCTACAGGATTATCGCTGCGCTCTGCCCAATTAGCGAAAGTAATACGCTTGCTAATACATTGAACATTATGCTTGTGTAAAACATTGCAAAAATAATGTTCGTCGGCTGCCCAGCAATTTTTAAAATAGTCCGTATAGTCATTCTCCGCAAAAAAAGATGCATCTTTTTTGGTCAGACACATCCACTGAGAACATTTTTTGAAATCATGGGGGTTAGAGATATAACCTAGTTTCTTGACTGATTCATATCTATCTTCTCTGTATTTGTCATGTAAGGGATTATATCCAGCCGAGATATCTAATATGCTATGGTTAGATGTACATATGAGATCATATATATAATCTAAACTGTAGATAGGAATGCATTTATCTGAAAGCAAAACAAAGTATTCATTGTCAGGGTCTTTTAATGCCTCTTTAAGTAAAACCAGAGTGGCTCTTACTAAAGATATGTCCGCCCACTTAGTATCAATTTTATTAGGGATCTCGTAAGGCTTCAAGAAGTCATCTTCAGGGATATCATTTTTATTATGAACATAAAAATTAAAATAATGATTATTTTTACATTGTTTTAAGTTAGAAAGCCAAATATCATTTCTTGCGTGTCCATCATAAGTGAGAAAACAAAATGCTATTTTTTTTCTTCTTCCATTTTTGTTTATGTATTTTCCTATCATTGGCTATTCTCCAAATTCATACCCGAAATACTCGATGTCTTTTGCAAACCTTTCTGCCACGATTTGTTTTGTTTCTTCGGTGTAGTATTTTATATAGGATTTGCGTTTTGTTTTATTTGCATGCGGAAGTTGGCGCGGTGAGACTCCGATTTTGTCGCAGATTAAATTAAAGTCTTCTTGTAGGTTTTCAAATTTGCCAATGAAATCACACCCACGGCAGAAATCTACCGTGTTAAGATTTAGTCCTAACCACATCTTGTCCCAATCCTTTCTTTTTAAAAATTCCTCCATACTTAAACGATCTATGTTGGCAGCACCTCGATACGCTTTCATTTTTAATTTACCTAAATATTCTTTAGCAGAAACCATTCGATCCCAAGGGTTGCGAGTGAATCCGAACTTAAAATATTCGTCTTTATTTTTATATACTTTGGGATATATATTTTTTAACTCATAGAGAGGTACATGGTGGCCGTCATAACGTTTACCTGTTAAAGGTCTAATATGGTGGTTTAAATGTTGGTGACTCCGAAACCCGCTGTTCTCTGCGAGGCTTAATGAACGAAATATTGACGTACTAGCAGTTTTTTGATGTCTTACAAATATTATTTTTCTAACTCTATCAATGATCATATTTTAGTCTCCGAATTTATAACCGAAATACTCAAGGTCTTTTGCATATTCCCTTGTAACAATTGCACGAGATTCAGTATCATAGTATTCTGTATAATGTTTGTGGTTTGATTTATTTCTGTGAGGGAGCGGTCTATTAGGTATCCCAATTTTATCGCAGGCCAAGTTAAAATCATTTGAAACATTTTCAAATCTACCTATCCAATCTACAATCCTTTCTCCTTCATGATTATATATAAATTTATATTGTGGCAAGTTATGCATTTTTCTCTCAAGGTGCGCGGATGGGTTTTCTGAATTTTCGATTAATTTTTTTAGTTTTATTTTTACCCACTCTTTGAATTCTAGAGACTCCCCTAAGTATGGATTATTCTTTTCCCAAAAATATTCAGATAAGCATTTCGAGAAGGGGTTTCTTACAAAAGCAAATTTAAAATAACTGTCAAATTTTTTTGCTCCTACTCGAATATTTATCTGGGAAGCTGTTAGATGCTGAAGTGGAAATCCTTTTTCTATCCAACATAACTTATTCCGATTCATGTAGCCTCCCAAAGCTTTTTCCATACTCTCCCCTGCATTCTTGGGGATATGAATAAATATATATTTATTTTTATGACAAATCATCTTTTAATATATCTGGGTTTTGTTTAATTGTCTGTTTTGTAATTAGATCTTTTACTCGCGTTGTCGACCACTCGTGAGAGCGCGTTGTATATATAACTTTAGGAGGAAGGTCGTCGCCGGTAAAGCTCTTACCTATATAATCTTCTCCGAGTATACGGATATCAGGCTTCCAGAATTTTATTAAACTGATCAACTCGTCTTCGGTTTGATACATATAAACCTCGTCAATATATTTGATAGCCATGAGAGTTTTATAACGCTCATGGTAGGATATTACTGGTTTGTATTTAGTAAACCGAGTGGCGCTAGGATCTTTTTGCAAAAAAACAAGAAAACGATCACAGTGACGTTTAGCTTCTTCAAAAGTATAGATGTACCCGGGATGTAGTAAATCAAAGTTTCCTGCGGTAAAGCCTATTATTTCTTTAGTCATAGTAATCCGTTTAATTTAATAGTTAAATTTTATTATATCCTCTTTATAAAGATCTTTAACTTGATCTTCTAGCTCTGGAGTGTAAAAAGTAGAGTATTTATTATTTACATTATGCTTAAATATAGGGATTTTTTCATTTAATTTAATTTTATCCAATATAAAAAATAAATCTTGCTGAAGATTCTCCAGCTTACCTATAAAGTCTAACTCTTCATTGTATATATTTAGGTAAACTGAATTTTTAATAAAAGGTTCTTTTCTTTTGGGAATATCTAAAGAACCCTCGAAGCGATAGTCAAATTCTCCTGTCAGTTGAGTCCCAAATTTGTCTTTATAAAAATTTAAACATCGAGATATTGTTTTAGTTGAAACTTTACAGGTAGACTCCCCGTCTCCCCTAAACATTTCAAATTTAGATATGCTAGCATGCCGAGCAAGAGGGTCTCTTACAAAACCAAATTTAAAATATTCTTCCCAGTATTCTTTATAAAGTTTTTTAGACTGGCAAGCAGTCAGGTGTTTATGTGAAGAATTATAGCCCCACCAATCCCTTCTATCTATTATTTGTTCTAAAGCTGTACCACCCGTACAGGGAATATGAATGTAAATGCACTTATGTTTATGGTTTATCATTATTTTAAAAAGATATATATTGAGATAATTCTTTATTGCTAAATTTAGATTTCCAATAGGTTAGGAATAATTTAGAGAAATCATAATGGGTTTCTAATGCTTTTTCATAAAAATCATTAAGATAATCTTCTGTTATTTCAGTGTAGTCTTTAGTATAAAGTATAGGTAAGTCATCATACCTCCTCATGATTTCGCTATCTATAACTATTGGAATGCACTTTTCGTAAAGCGCATCCCAAGTTCTAAAGCAGTCTACTCCTTTCCCCTCCGGCGAAACGCAAAATTTAGAGCGCTTAACGCAGTTAATATAATTCTCGTTATCAGAGGCTCCTCTAGTAAACTCCCAAGAGTCATAAACATTACCAAAAGTAATAAAGGTTTTATCTTTCAATAATTCTACTACTTTATATCTTAATTTTTTTGGGTTGGTACTGAGTGTAAATGAGCAATGACATAAAATATTTTTCTCAAATTTATCTGTATTAAAAAAGCTCTTTATCCTCCAATCTCTTCCACGCGGAATAGGTTGATCTTGATCTGGTTTGCCATTAATAAATACAGGCTTGCCCATGATAAACTCCGAAGAATCCCAATTAAAGTTTAAATATTCTTTTAATTTCAATACCATAGTGTAACAGGATTTATTGAAAATTTATTTAAAACTAAGCCAACCATAAGATCCTCGTAAATGTGTTGAGTGTAAATAACTTCTCTTTGGTAGGGATGGTAGAAGTTGGTTAAGCAATGAAGAGATCTTCTGGATAAGATATACCCACCTGCATTTTGGTCTGATCCACCCAGAGCATAATTCTTAAAAGCTCCGGAATAAGGTTTGTTGTCCCAAAAAGAATTTCGGGTAACTTTACCATAATGATATGTTCTGTTTTGCTTTTTACCGGGGCCAATTTTTCGGCAGCCATAGTCGAGAGGTTCACTGCCCTTAGATTCATTATCTATATGGTCATATATTTTATTTAACCTTGGCTCATTAATCAGGGTGTCTATGGGATCACACTTCCATATATGACTGTAATCATTAAATATATCACAATTATATATAGCATGAAACGCGCAGATCATTTTATGGGGAAGATTTTCATAGGTATCTTCACACCTTAAGTATAATATGGTAAACTTTCCTTGGGCATCTGTCTTTAAGATAAAATCCTCTTTTAGTAGGGGGTCTCCACATAAAATTACGGAATCTTGATGGGTAGCCCAATCCTTCCAGAGATGTTTCTCTTTAGCACAACTTAAGAAAACAGTTAATAATTTAGCATTCATTATCACCTAAAAGTAACAACATTTAAATCCTCATCCCTTAAACCCCAATTATCAGAATTAGGGTTAAAGGGTTCAGCCTCCCTCATTATGGGGGGATTGGTTTTTCTTGAGCCTGATTCTTTTGCATGAAGCTGAGAGTCTTCTTTCGCCCCATCTTTTCTGGAGTGGTGTAAGTGATAAAAATCTCCATCGCATTTTAAGCCTAGATTATAAAAATCATTTCTCTCTCGTTTTAATCGATTAAGAAACTCAGTATCCATGTTATTCATATAAATATATGTTTCATTATATCCCTTGCTTTTTATATAAAGATCTCGGTGGATTAATAGTATCCCTACGGCTCCCCCGTAAAATAAAAGCATTGATTGTTTTTTTGGATGTACTCTTGAGTAAAAATTATTAGAATGGCAAATGTTTACTTCTTTATACTTTTCATTATCAAATATAAAATTATAAGGGCAAAGACTTTGTTTAGGATCTAGATTCCTTCTGCCTGAGAATGCGACTAATGGCCAATCAAATCCGATGTTCTCTTCATGGAACTTGCGATAAAACCAATCAACAAACCTTTCGCCTATTAAAGTATCTTGGTCAATCCTGCCAAAAAAAGTTCCGCTAGACCTGCGGAAGGCAGCATTCATAGCATGAACTTCAGAGAATGGAGAATTTAGTTGATATTTGTTAGCAATTAAAGGCGGGACCTCAATAATTTTTAATATAGATGCTATATTGTCATTTAATTTTAAAACATCTTTCAGGGGTCGGTGATTCTTCGGTGTAGCCCAATCTGTTATGATTACCTCCGATTGTTTTAAAAAATTATTTCTCTCCAGAATGTAACCTGTATGATTAAGTGTTTTATGGAGTCTACCTAGAGAGTCGCCTCCATATGAATCATTACGGGAAGCAATGACATAAGATATTTTAACGCGTGAACTCACTATCCTATACTAAAATTTTTTAAAAAAAATTCTAGAAGGAAAAAAGATTAAGAAAGGCAAGTATTGGGGGGAGCATCACAACCTCTTTGTAGATGTTTTTTGCATTCTAAAATAGGGTATATGGACGCATAGTCATCACAAGAAAGAACTCTTGTTTCCTCCCAGCCAACAGGACAGGATTCGCCTAGAAATGATTTATTACTTACTGGTTCTCCATCCACTATTAATGAACAGCAACCAGCCGCAACAGCAAAACTATCTAAGTAATACCTAGTAAAAGTAACAGTGGTAGCAGGAAGACCTGTTGTGCTAGAAGAAAGCTGCCGAGATAAATCGGCTAATCTAGAATCTGATATATAAATAGAGGACCTCGAAAAAACTTCTAAAGGGGGAGATCCAATGGAGGCATTAAAGTTTACGAAATTAGTTAAAGGGCGGCCTTTGTCTGCACCTATCTTGACGCCGCTTTCTGCTATTACTCGGCCATACTTAGTAGCTCCATAGGTAGTAAAGGAGTTGGTAAGTATTTCTTTTTGAGTGCTGCTCGATATATCCGGCTGTGATAATTCCATGTATAAAATTACACGGAGAAAAGCATCCTGAAATCATCAGATTAGTGTTTTACGCTAAGGCTAGGCGTGATTTTTTTAGTAAATATTATGGTTTTCGTATATATCTATAGTCCCGTCTATACCTCCGCCTCCAATGCCCGAGGTCATAATGCGACTTCTAACCATATTCCAATCTCCATTATATACAAAGCCAGCTTCCTCACCCGGAGTCACGTTTATGCATTTCCCTGAGTCTATAAGAACTTTTACCATAGTGGTAAAGTTGTTAGTGCCTTCTTTTGCGTTAGAAGCTTGAATTGTAACATATCCACTTATAGCTCCTTCTGCTACTACTTGGTAGGAGTGTTTTGTATACAGTTGTACATTACGAGGCTCCGAGTAGTAAGGAGCATCGGTACTTGGTATTTTAGTCTCCGCTAAGAGATTTTTTCCTAACATAGATGGGTTCATCCATATATGTTATACACGAAAGGCTTTAAAAATCGTCTTCTAGTGAGCCACTTTGCTGGTATTCTCTTACTCTTCTCTCGAAAAAGTTACCCATAGCTTGTACATCTACAACTTCCCCAAGCCAAGGGAAAGGATTTTTATCGCTAGGGAATCTATATTCTAATCCAATTGCCTCAAGCCTCCTGTTGCCAATGTAATGCATATAATCTACAAACATATCGGAGTTCAACCCTAAGATTCCAGTAGGTAAAACATCTTTAGCGTAAGCTATTTCGAGCTCTACCGCTTTTTTAATATGTTCTACAAACTCTTCTTGTATTTTCTTGGTCCATATACTAGGATTTTGCTCGATTAAAGTATTTATTAAATACGTACCAAAAGCTATATGAGAGCTCTCGTCTCTCAATGTATATTTAATTTGATCAGATACGCCTTGTAATTTGTTTTGTCTACCTAAGGCAAGTAACATTGCAAACCCGCTAAAGAAAAAAGTCCCTTCGCATACTATCCAGTAGGTTAAGAAATTTCTTAAAATTTCTTGCTTACCTTCTTTGGAGGTAGGTTTAAAGTCTTGCCTGCTTATATCGTTAGTTATACTCATTAAGAAATCATCTTTAGCTTTTATACTAGGTATGGTTTCGTAGGCAGTAAATACTTCGTCAATATCTAGGTCTAGGCTATCGCATATATATACTATCGTAAGATTGTGAAGACTTTCTTCAAACGCTTGACGCAAGATATACTGGCGGCACTCAGCGTCAGTAATATATCTAAAGGCACTAAGAAGAAGATTGTTACCAACCAAAGACTCAGATCCAGCAAAAAACCCGAGGCAACGCTTAACAAGTAATTTTTCATCATCTGTTATTTCTCCGCTTTTCCATTGCTGAATATCATTCTGCATAGATATTTCAGTAGGCATCCAGTTATTTGCACAGCTTTTTAAAAATAAATCCCAAGCAAATTTATGCTTATGCGGAAGTATTCTATTGACTCCGGCAATGTTATTAGTTAGAAGTTCTCCAGTTTTATCGCTCATAATAATATAACGATATTATCACAGGAAGGGGATCAAGTCAAGCATTAAATGTGAATAATTATCGACGCTTACTAGGGATTGCATAAAAACCTACAACCATAAAACATAAATCCATGAAAGAAGATAACATAAGACCTCCTGTTAATTGTACTACCTTCCAGTCTTCTGAGCTACCAAAAATCCAAGAAAAGAAACTCCACTGAGCCTTATCTCCCTTTGGCACAATTACGTCATAAGAAATTTGGGGATTATGAGCATAGTAAACCATAAGGTAACACATCGTGAATGTTATGATTAAAAATAATATTCTTCTAGTTACTTTTACGAAAGGATCACTCGCTTGTTTTATTTGATTGTCAAGCATTGCTTGCATCATCGCGCTGTCTCGCGCCGCTAACATTAATTGATCTTGGCGTTTTTGCTCAAGCCAATTAACTATAAGTATAGAGCCGAGCTTAATTGCGGCTCCTATAACGGTATTTAAAATAGGTCC
>MDSZ01031456.1_pt1 | contig 14355 bp, 17 predicted proteins | sample 811201 | NCBI WGS metagenome assembly MDSZ01 (sample SAMN05326647, study PRJNA326480) | marine metagenome | isolation source: seawater | place: Indian Ocean: North | collected 2010
AAGTTGGAGAAGGTGTTGCCTTATTATGTTCTCCAGAAGGTAGACACATAACTGGTGTTAGTTTACCTATTGACAATGGTGTACATTTAAATCTTTAATTCATGTGTTTGTAAATAATTTTTCGTTTCTTATTATGTAATTCGCTATTTATTAGCCCTTTTGTAGCAATTATTAACGAAACATCAGCATGACAGGTTTTACAAATATATTCATATGATGGTTTATGGTAATCACCATCGTTCCATATATTAACGTAAGTATGTGTACACAATTTACAGATAATATTATTGATATTGGATATTCGTTTATTTAAGGATGGTTGCTTATATTGTGCATTCTTTGCGTCATTTATGCTGTTTTTTTCCAAATTTCTTAATGTATTTCTAATAATAACCAATTTCATTACTCTAAAATCATCATCAAATTCATTAATATGATTTTGAATATCTATTGGCAATGAGAAAAACATTTTGATTTCAAATACGCTTAACACTAAAAACAATATTCTAGTTCATTTTTATTAATTTAAAGGGTTTTTATTATTAGTATAATAAAATGAAGAAAATACTTGTCACAGGAGGCACCGGTTTTATTGGCTCGCATTTATGTGAAAAACTTTTGGCTATGAAACATTATGTAATTTGTTTAGATAATAACTTCACAGGTTGTATGGAAAATATTAGTCATATAAGAAATAATCCGAATTTTGAATTTATAAGACATGATATTATTGATGACATAAAGTTAGAAGTAGACCAAATATATCATTTGGCTTGTCCTGCTTCACCAAAGCATTATCAATATAATGCAATTAAAACATTAAAAACGAATGTTTTGGGATCATTAAATGTTCTAGGATTGGCAAAAAGGACAAAAGCAACAATACTTTTAACTTCTACATCCGAAGTATATGGTGATCCTATGATTTCTCCACAAACAGAAGAATATAAAGGTAATGTAAATTGTATTGGTATACGTTCATGTTATGATGAGGGTAAAAGAGCCGCGGAAACTTTGTTTATGGATTATCATCGAAGTAACGGCGTAGATATACGAATTGCTCGTCTTTTCAATACATATGGTCCAAAACTTCATGAAGATGATGGGCGTGTAATTAGCAATTTTATAATTCAAGCTTTGAAAAATGAACCAATTAGTATTTATGGTGAAGGTAATCAAACAAGATCTTTTTGTTATATAGATGACACTGTTAATGGTCTAATAGCTTTAATGAACTCGACTTATAAATATCCGGTTAATATAGGAAATCCCAATGAAAAAAAAATTAAAGAAATAGGTGAATTAATAATAAAAATAAGTAATTCAAATTCTGATGTATGTTATAAACCATTACCTCAAGATGATCCAATGCAACGCAAACCTTGTATAAAAAAGGCAAAACAAATATTGAATTGGGAACCCAAAGTTCAATTAGAAGATGGTCTTATAAAAACAATTGCTTATTTTAGGAAGAAAATAGAAAACAGATCTGAGAGCGCGTCAGACCCTCTAGAGGAGAAGGCAAAATGGATACATTATCCTGAATCTCATGTCTAATCTATTCTTCTTTTACAAATTTCGCTAAATAAATTACTATTTGCAATTGGATTTTGGAATTTTAAAACTTTGATATTTTGCGTTTCATTTGTATTATTATAAGCTGAATTACGAATTAATCTTTTTGGCAATGTACCATTTTTTTCTTGATTTTCTATGTCTTTTAAACTTTGTATAAGACTGTTTTTCCAATTTTCTTTTTCATTTTTGGGATCATGCTCAAATTTGTCTGGTAAACACGCATATAAAGCTCTTAATTCTATTATATCAAGTCCAGTAAAACTATATTTGAATTTCAAATCAGCAATATGAACATTGGCAATATCTTTAACATCCATTCTTATTAACCATAATGCTCTATTTCGCATAATACGTGTTGCCAAATTTAAAGATAATCCTTTATTTTGTAAATTTACAACTGAAGCATTATCAAATATATTTTCTGGAATATATTTTTTTTGTTCTTCTATAGCATCTTTTCCGCGTTCCATTGCATCTTCAACCCACAATTTATTTTTTTTTACTTGTTCTTCAATATATTTTGGATGGTTTTTAATAAAATCATCCCATTTATCAACTTCTTGTAAATTAAAAAAAGAATCATCCTCAATACAAGCTTCTAAAGCCTTAATTAAATTAGATTTCCCATCCTCATAACTTGTTATTTCCGATATAGGTCTTAGTCCAGCATTTTCTAACTGTGATTTCAACAACTCAATATGATCTAATAACTCCTGATTACCAATTACTATATTATTCTTATTTTTTGATATTTGTTTTTCTTTTTCTTTTTCTTTTTTGTTTTTTTCAAATTTTAATAAATTTTTACTTTTTCTCGATAATAATAAACTATTTGAATCATGTCTTTTAACAATACTATTAGCAAAAGCTTTTGTAGCACTATTATTAGATGATGATTCAACTTCCTTCATAATTTATATTATAAATTTATCATACTTCAAATTTTACTAATTTGAAGTGCTTACGTTTGATTTATAAATCTCCGCATTGTATTCCTCCAATTCAGCCTTGTAACGTAGCTTGTCCTTTTCAGCAAGATTAGAATATTCCGACTTAGCCTTTTCTCCAAGACCATTCCATTCACTCGCCATTTTCTTAATAATATCAGCAAAAGACGCCTTAGGATTCGCAGCCTTACAAGCCGGGCGGCGCTTTTCACAATAAATCATATATCCAGACTTGGGACGCTTAGGATGACGCTTGTCCTTGAATTTCTTAATTCTCAAAGAATCATCTACATATTTGCCAATCATTTCTTCCGATTTTTCGGGTTGACCAAGATCGGCACAAATTCTTTCAATCATATTAATGTGAGATGTTCGGGTAGATTCTACCAAGTTTCTAACTGTGCTGTAATATTCATAATGAGCCATGCTGGTATACTATATAGTTCTTGTATTACCCTTATACTAGTTTAATGATACTTCTCTATCTTGTATTAATAAACTTATTGGCAGGTTCATTTTTTTGGAAAAATTTAAAATGTCATTTATTTCTTTTTCCATATTTTCAGTACATCTATCAACATGTCCATATAATTTACTACATACAAATGCATAATCACTACATTGCGTATCAATTACACAAGAATATGTATCTTCTAACTCAGAATTTTCATCTTTTTGTTGCATATTCAATAATATTCTCTTATTATTATGAGTACTTAATTTAGAATATAAATCTAACATATCGTAACCATCTTCTCCTTTTATAATAATATTTTTACCATTTGTTGTAACTTTCTTATTATTTGTATATTGTTTTATCCACAATCCATTGTCAGATTCATCAAGATTTATTTCTATGTTATTTATTTTCTGAACCAATGATAATTTTTCTTTATCTTTCAAAATTAGGGCATTGTTTTTAACAAAATCTCTATGTTTATTATCTGATTCTACTATTAAAAGCAATACATTTAAATCCTTTATTAATATTTGAATATTATTCTTTTCGACATCATATAAATTTATATTTTCAATTATTTTTTCTAATATATTTTTATACATTTTTGTATAACCAACCCATTTAAAGGAATATTTTATACCCATTTTCTGAATCTTTGATACATTTTCCTGTATTATTTCTATTGTTTCTTTAATACTTGCATTTTCATCTAATTTAACAAAATTATATGCAGTATTGTATTGTGGAATATTTACAAATTCATAATTTATATCTATTAATTTAGTGTTCAAATATTCATATGACAATTCAACACTAGAATCATGTGAAGATACAGGACCACTATATTCAGGGTATTCTAAAAATAACAAACTATATAAATGCCCAACAAGTTTACCAGAATTACCAGTCTCACTTTCTTTGATTGTATAATTAAAAGGATTTATGTTAACATCAGGCTTATCATTTTCATTAGGGCGCAAATAATCTATATCTACTAAATGCATACAATGAGATATCGAATCATCAATTATTTCATTTTTGTTTTTAGGTAAATCACTCAATAGTATATTCATTATTCATAACACAACATTATAAAAATGAACACTAATTTCTATTTAAATAAGTAGTTAATCTATAATAAAATGGAAAAAAGTATTATTAATATACTTGATTCTAACAATATACCACTTATACACGGACCTACCGGAATCGGTAAAACTCGTTTAGCACAAAAAATTAAATCTTTCTATAATATACCAGTTTGGCATATTATTTGTCCATTGGAAATCGCAATATGGGAAAATACTATTCATAGTTTAAATAATAATCCAAAACAATTAATCATAATAGATAATGTTGATGAAGCAGAAAATTGTCTAATTTCAAAAATTAATACTTTTATAACTAAACGAAAAAAATCTACTAAAATCATTTTGATTGCAATTAATCCTTATATTCGCTCTATATACAACTTACGTAAACATTCCACATTATATACAATGCCATTACCATCTAAAGACGCTTTACTTAAAAAAGCTGCAAAAACATGCAATCAAAACACCATGACTGTTTTGAAAAATATGGAAATTAATGATTTCAGATTGTTTAAAAATATCGTTAAATATTCTTCTGAACCCATAAATAGTGACACATATTTAGCATTCAAAAATCCATTTAAAGCATTCGATTGGTTATTGGGTGCTAAAAATAACGCGAATCTTGAAAACGTTGTAGAATCAAATCCAATGTTCTATATTAATGGTATTCATACTAATTATGTTCATAAATCAAATAACATGAGTTCTTTAGAAAAAATTGCATCACACTTATCAGATGTTGATATGTTGGGATATTCTTCAGACTCTATATGTATAGCAGCAAAAACATCATATGCATGGACAAAAAAACCAACAAAATTTTCAAAAATATGTTTGCCTATTTGGAAACCAGTAAATCATTCCATTCAAAGAAATATGGAAAAAAATCAAACTCTTGCATATATATTTAAATATTATAACTCAAAATCAAAAAAACCACCAATAAAAGACATGAACTATATTCATTCTATCATAAAATCATATAAAATATCTGAACACCAATTCATGGATTATGTTAAAACACATTCTTTTGGTTCAAATAAAACTTTTAGAATTAAAGCTTTTATAAAAAAAATTTTGTATTGAATAATATAAAAATAACAAAATAGAATTTTTTTAAGAAGTTTCGAAACCACTTGCCATTTGTTTTTCACCCCACACAATTAAACTACCAATAAGACCAAATAATACTAATGCAATTATTATAGCAACAGTTGGATTAATAGCACCACCACGGAAACTTTCTTTTTGATTCTTTCTATTATATTGAACCAATATCAATATTGAACCAACAACAGCAACTGCTAACATTAGATATGACATTTTGTCCATAATATAATTATTATAAATATTTTTTTCTATAAAAATGAACATACATATTTATATATAAGTATAACCAAAGAATATTATAATATTAATCAAAATGTGCCGCCAAAATAACATTGTTTCTGCTTTGTCTAACAAGTTTTATGATAATATTGACAAAGTAGTTCATGGCTCCCAATAAATTACCAACACATTATGCGGCAATAGTATTGTCGGGAAAAGTTCTAAGTATAGGTGTAAGTGGATTAGCAGGATGTTCGAAAATATGTAAACACGCAGTAACAAGACATGCTGAAATGGATGCGGTTAGCAGAATACGCGATAAAAATAGATTGAAAAAGGCGTCAATATGGTCACTGAGATGGAGAAAGATCAATGGAGAATATGTATTAGCAAACGCGAAGCCTTGCTTATATTGCCAAAGTATTGCTAACAAATATGGAATCAAAAATGTATATTATAGCACTGAAGATGGAACTATAGAAAAGGCAAATATTCAAGATTTAAAGTGCAAATTAACGGCAGGAAGTGTATTACATTTAAAACACGAAAAAGGTTATGGTAATGTAATTTATACTCCTCATTATTGCCAAAAAATATCAAACAAACGCATATAATGCGTAATACATAATTGATTTTAAATATTTGTTTTTTAAATGAGTTCTACTGAAATTAAACCAAAATATATTTGTAATATGTGTAATTTCTCATGCAATAGATTATTACATTATGAAAAACATTTATCAACAAATAAACATAAAAAAAATTTGAAACTAAACACTAATATCAATAATTTAACAAATATTGTATATCAACAAAATGAAAAAATCAATAACTTAACTAATAGAATAGATTGTCTTGAAAAAATAATAAACAAAATTAATATTTCTAACACTTAAAATGTTTGTATAATACAAGATGAAAATATCTCTTATAATATTATTTGTTATCATATTTTTATTGCTTTGTTTTCTTTATTCTTTACCAGGATATGGACTTAAAGATATAGTTAAATTACCATTGACTATTCCTTTTTTACAAGAAACAAACTGTCTTGATGAGTATTTTGACTCTATTGTTTGTATTTGCTTACCAGAAAGAAAAAATCATATGAAAAAGGTTTTTGATAAATGGAATATCAAAAAAGTTACCTTTTTTGACGCATTTCTTAGAACAAACTTTAACCATGACGATTTTATTAAAAAAAAATTTATTACTCCAAATTATCATGAAAAACTAAATTTAGGAAGAATATGTTGTCATTATTCTGCAATGCATGTATATGATGAATTTGTCAATTCAAATCATGAAAGCATTCTCATTTTTGAAGACGATATCAATATTAATACATATACTTCAGTTAAACATATGAATTTAGTTCTTGAACCAGTTATTAAAAATATTCCACATGATTGGGAATATTTAAACTTTAGTAAATGTCATGACTATTGTTTACAAGCATCATTAATAAATAATAAATATTGGACAATCCCCAAAAGACCACTATGCCGTTCCGCAATTGCACTTAGAAAAAACGCCGCCAAAATTATTGTTAGAGATGCAATACCAATGCATGATCAACCGGGCGACAAAATGATAGCAGAAATCATTAATCAAAAAAAATTTAAGGCATATGCTACTAAAAACCTGTTTTTCTTTCAACATAGAGAAAAATTTGGTTCCACTTTACAAAATGTACATAAAACTAATCCACCAAAATGCTCATTTGGTAAATAAATAAAATTTTCAAAAAAATGAACTAGTATTTCAATTTATTTCATATGCAATAACATTTTACATTCATGGCGCATTATGCGCTATATTTAGATTCAAATATTAGTCATATTTTGGCAAAATATAATTGCCCAAATATAGTATTTAGACTCGTTTGGCAATATTCACCTTTTAGTGTAAGACCAGAAATAATGGATCTTAAATATTCAATTAAAGAAACAATATACAAAAGAACCTTGTTAAAACCTATAACTCTCGCAAATGGTCTTTACTTCAATAACTATGACAAAGAACGCCTAAATATGTTATATAAAGAACACAACAGTTATCAAAATGTCGTTAATTATATTATAAGAATAACAAATGATGATGATTTTAGAGCAGCTGTATTCAGTGAACCAGCCTCTACAAGAACTCTTAAACTTGGACCTTATGTAAGATTTAGACAAAATCTGATAAATGATGGTTTTCTCTGATTTTTGATTGTTTTTGCTTATTTTGTTAGAATAAGCAATATTTCTAACCGCATAATAGGAGCATTATTTTAACAATATGCGTTATTATACGTTTTTTATATTGCTTATTTTTAACATTATTTTTTAGGGGGGGGTATATATATATTTATTGAAATTATATTATTAAATAAAAAAATAATAATACTATATACAACGCATTCTATATACATATATACCGCATAATACGTCCCCAGCACCTTAAGAATAAGGTCAAGATATTATCCCCTATATTACCATATTTTTCTTAAAAAAGCATGTTAAGCATATATGGCTATTATTTAAAAAAAAAAATCCCCCCCCAAAAATTCGTTGCTTAAAAATTTTTCGCATTTATGCGATAAACAAGATTCTATATACGATAATATACGATATTGTGTTGCTTAAAATTTTATATTTAAAAATCATGATTCGTGACGAATGCCACAATTACATGTGTGACCTCCCCATATTGAAAAAATAAGCACACCCGCATTTTTCATTATTACGAACATTATCGCACAAATTTTGAGTACATGTTTTACGCATTATTGGAGAATGTGGCATGCGCCCCTCACCAGTTAAAGCTTTTTTATGCGCCTCTATTTCCAAATCTCTAATCCAATAATGCATAGGAGTTGAATTTGATAATTTCATTTTATTTTTATTTGATACATATAAATGTTGTTTTAGCTCTTCTTGTAATCCAATATTAGGATTTTCTTCCATATTTAAAGTATTGTCCGATGAATCTTGTTTTGTATCATATGTGCACTGGTTTTTACACATTGATTTATTTCTAAAACTTTTCATAGAATCAACTGGAATCATTTTATAAATTACTTTATTATATAATCAATCAATTATGTGTTATACTAAATAATACGTATTATTTATAAACGCATAAATGCGTATTATTAAAAAAAAGTTAAACGCGTTTAGTATTATTTAAAAAAATAGTTATATTTTTAAAAATAACGAAAAAAAATCTATATAAACAGAATTATTCCAATAATATAAAAACGCGCCCTTTAAAATAACCGATTGTATCAGATTAAGTAGTAGTAATATATGATTGGGATAAAGAATTTGCTCATTCATAGTTTGATTTTTTTGACTAATAGTATTTCATTAACACCAAATTTAAACAAACTTTCAAAATATACTGGACTATCATATAAAGAAAACAATGAGATTACATCACTCATCGATTTACCAAAACATTATGGAATAAAAATGTTTTATGATGAAAATGAAAATTTAATAATAACCTGTAGAGGAACAACAAATTTTAGAGATTGGGTTGAAAATTTCAAATTTGCTTTAATTCAGCATATGGATTGCGATAATGGAATGATTCATCGTGGATATTACAATAAACTAATACGTATAATTTCAGAAAAAGAATTTCAAAAAATACATAAGTTCATTTCAGCCGAAGAGAATGTATTTTTATGTGGACATTCAAGTGCAGCTGCAAAGAATATACTTATTTGTCATAAATTAGCTAAAAAGCATTCAAACATAAATTTTCATGTGTTTGCATTTGGAATGCCTAAATTTGCAGACTCAAATTATTACAGAGAATTAAAAGAATTCAAAAATATCAAAATGCTTTCATTTCAATTAATAGATGATATTGTACCATCATTGGGAATAGGTGTTCACGATAAAGAAAATACAATATATTTAAATGTTGACAAATTGAACTTTAATCCATTCAATGCTCATAAAATGAGTCGATATCGCTCATCAATCCGCCGTTCAAAAAAAGGTAATTTAAGTATTGAACAGTTATATCATAGTTTAAATAAAACAAAAACACTTGATTAGCTTAATAAAAATTGTTATTGCCTATAAATTATATAAATTAATATGTATATTTAATATTAAACATGAATTTGCATAATAGAGCTGCAAATATAGCGAAATGGTTTGCGTCACCCAGATTTAAAAACGTTAAACGCACTTGGAATCCCGAAACAGTTGTACGTCTACAAGGCTCATATGAGCCAATTGAAAAAATGTCCAATGTAATGTCAAAAAAATTTTGGAATATATTAGAAAATGCAAAAAAAACAAATACATGCGAATATACGTTTGGAGCTTTAGATGTTGTACAAATGACACAAATGTGCAAATACTTGAACACTGTTTATGTTTCAGGCTGGCAAACATCATCAACAGAAAGCAGTAATATGTTACATGGTCCGGATTTAGCAGATTATCCTTACAATTCAGTACCTAATAAAGTGGAACAATTATTCAGAGGACAAGTTTTACATGATCGTAAGCAATTTGAAAAGAATTGCCGAAATCCTGATAACATTTCAGATATTGATTATTATTCACCAATAATTGCAGATGCTGATACTGGACATGGTGGTCCATCCAGCGTTATGAAAATGGTTGAAATGTTTGTAGATGCAGGAGCCGCCGGAATACATATTGAAGATCAAAAGGTTGGTGCCAAAAAATGTGGACACATGAACGGTAAAATATTATGTTCCATGCAAGAACAAATTAATAGACTAAAAGCAGCAAGGCTGCAATGTGATATTTTAGGAACAGAAACTTTAATTATTGGTAGAACAGATGCTCAAGCAGCTAATTTGATTGAAACAAATATTGATCCAATTGATAAGCCATTTTTATTAGGTAAAACACCATATTCGACAGAAATGCATAGAAATGATAAAAATGAACCAAAATGGAATGGTTATAAAAATTCAACAAAATGGAAACCAACAAGAACTGTTGAAGGATTCTATCATGTAGATTGTGGATTAGATTATGCAATAGCTCGCGCAAAAGCTATGGAACCATATGTTGATGTGTTGTGGTGTGAATTAGACTCACCTTCAATAGAAGATGCTAAAAAATTTGCAGATAGTATTGACAAAGACAAGGTATTTTTAGCAATTAATACGTCACCATCATTTAATTGGGGAGCATCTGGTTTAACTGTAGGTGATTTAAAAGAATATCATCACACACTTGGACAATTAGGATATTCGTGGTCATTTATAACATTAGCAGGATATCATTTAAACGGATTAGCGGCTGCACAATTTGCTAAAAATTATAAAGAAAATTCAATGTTCGCGTATGTTAATAATATTCAAGATAAACAAAAAGATTTGGGATTGGATATTATGAAACATCAGACGTTTAGTGGAGCGGAGCTAGTAGATGCAGAGTTAACTGCAATAATGGGTGATAATTATAGTACATCAATCCAAGGTGCCAACTCAACAGAGAATCAATTTTAAATTCATATTCTCACAATTATTTTTAATAAATTATGATTGTGATAATACCTATTGGCGGCGTCGGTAAACGATTTAAAGACAATGGATACAGAAAACCAAAAGCACTAATAAATTTATATGGTAAACCAATTATATCATATTTATTAGATAATTTAAACTTAACAAATGTAGATTATATATATATTCCATATAACAAAGAATATGTTAAATATAGATTCGAAGATTTTTTAAGAAAATCCTATCCTGAAATAGTATTCAAATTTTATGTTATTGAGAATAATACAAGAGGAGCAGCAGAGACTATTGATATTGCACTTGATAATTTAGATGAAAAAAGAAATATACCAATACTTTGTTTAGATAGCGATAATTGGTATAAAACGGATGTAATTACACAATGGAATGGGGATAATTGCGTTTTTTCATTCGAAGATTTCAATAGTAAACCAATTTATTCGTATTTAAAATTAAACAATAATAATGAAATTATTGATATTAAAGAAAAAGATAAAATATCAAATAACGCAAGTACCGGAGCATATGGTTTCGAGTCGATAAAAACATTAAAAACATATACTTCAAAAATTATTAGAGAAAATATTACTCAAAAATCAGAATTTTATACAAGTGTAGTAATATGTGAAATGCTGAAAGATAAACATATTTTTAAAAACAAAAAAATAGAGATTAAAGACTATGTTTGTTTAGGAACACCATTACAACTCAAAATTTTTAACAACAACAATAACGACTCTATAACTAATAAAAGGATTTGTTTCGATTTTGACAATACTTTAGTCACATTTCCCACTATTGTTAATGATTATAGTAGTGTAAAACCAATAGAACAAAATATTAACTTTTTAAAACATTTGAAACATTTGGGTAATACAATAATTATATACACTGCTAGAAGAATGAAAACGCATAACGGAAATATTGGTAAAATAAATGCAGATATAGGAAAATTAACATTCGATACTTTAGAAAAATTTGATATTCCATATGATGAAATATATTTCGGTAAGCCAAATGCTGATTTTTATATTGACGATCTAGCTTTAAGTTGTTTTGATGATCTAGAAAGAGAAATGGGATATTATAATACTAAAATAGAACCAAGAGACTTTCACACAATAGAGACAAACTATACACAAACTATAACAAAGAAAGGTGATTTGAAAGGAGAATATTTTTATTATAAAAATATACCAAATGGTTTAAAAGAACTATTTCCAGTTTATATTTCTGGTAATGAACAATCTATTACAATTCAAAAAATAACTGGGGCAACCTTAACAGATATTTATTTATCTGAATTGTTAACAAAAGATAATTTTATAAATGTGTTGAATTCTATATGCAGAATACATCAAATATCATCGAGTGATGATGTAAATATATACGATAATTATGCAAATAAATTAGAAAAAAGATATGCAAATTATGATTACTCTTTTTATGAAAATAGTAAAAAAATATATACAGAATTATTGGAAAAACTTAAAAATTATGAAAAAAGTAATTCTGGTAAAAAAACTATTATACATGGTGATACAGTATTTACAAATATCATTGTCAATAATCATGGAGAAATTAAATTTATTGATATGCGAGGAAAATTAGGAGATAATTTAACAATGTGTGGAGATTGGCTTTACGATTGGTCAAAAATTTATCAATCATTGATTGGTTATGATGAAATTTTATTATCCAAAAACATAAATTTAGAATACAAAGATAAGATGATAAATATTTTCAAAAATTTCTTTATTAATAAGTTTTCACAAAAAGATTTCGAAAACTTAAAAATAATTACCAAAAGCTTCCTATTTACTTTAATACCTTTACACAACAACGAGAAGTGTATTGATTATTACAATCTTATGTATTCTAAATATCTTATGTGAAGTAATATATAACTTTTAAAAATATTTTAACAAAATATTATGAAAAGAAATAAAATTGAGAAACAAGAAGAAGTAAAGAAAATTATAACAAAACTAACAGAATTAAAATTAACTATCATTTACGATCCAATAAAACAATTATTCAATATTTTGAAAGATTATGTTAAAAATGATAAAGATATCAAAATTAACATACCATTTCCAGAAATACATAAAACAATTGAAGGTTATTTACCAATAAACAAAAATAGAGAAGTTATGGTTAAATTGACAAATTCAAAATAAATTAATATGTCTTTATTCATTAATAATGAAGAAAACTTTTAGACTTAAAAAGAGAAGTGTAAAAAAATCTAAAGGTGCTGGTATGATACCAGCTGGATTACTAACACAAATTAAGTCCAGAATAGATGATTCGTTGATATCATCAAATGATGGAGTCGAAGAATCAAAACACGAAGATAATTATGTTGAAGAGTCAAAACAAGAAGGAGTCGAAGAATCAAAACACGAAGATAATAATGTAGAAAAGTCAAAACAACAACTAAAATCTGAATTAGAAAACTGTAAAAAGGAATTAGAAATATCTAAAAGATTTGCAGAAAAAGAAAAGGAAAGAGCAGAAAATCTTCAAAAAAAATTATATGATTTAGAAAATAGTGCTTCAGATTTGAGAAATGAATTAATTAGTGACAGATCTACAAAAACGCTTGATGAAATTGATGAAGAAATTAAAAAAGCAATAGAAAAGTGTTTAGAAAATGAGATGGATGATTGTCCTGAACTTGAAAAATTAGATTTGGAAAAAAAATCACATCCTGAATACCAAGAACGTCTAAATGCGCAAAGAAAAGTCTGGGATGATAATCAAAAAAGTGATAACGAAAAAGCATTACAAATTATGAGAGGATTTGTTCCTTCGAATATTTTGAAAACAACTTTAAAAGATTTGAAAGACGATTTAATTGAAAAAATTGGAAATGAAAGAGTAGCACAAAAATTAGCAAGACATATATGGTATAAAAAGATTCTTTGGTTGATTAGAATGCCTAAAAATATGTTGAAAAAATTATCGCCAGCAGAATTCAAGATAAAATATAGTCAACAAGGACTTGATATAGTAGAATTAAGAGCTGTATATTACAGTTTGCCAGATAAATTTGAAAATGATGCATTAGGATTAAAAAAAGAATGGAAAAATAATCTTCGATTAAAATTAGAAAATTATGTTATGAGAGATGAATATAATCAACTAACTTCTGGAGAAACAAGAAATAGTGTATATGAAGATATTACTCCACCATTTGATGCTAGATTTGAAGACATTGATTGGGAAGTTGATGCAAATGAATCTAAAAATAAAGAAGAAAGAAGAGAACCAAAAAGATTCGCTCAGCTCAGAAAGAAATAGATAAAAATCTTTATATAAAAAATAAAAAAAAATGAATGCTAAATATTTATAAAAAATTAAAATGGTTAGTAAGTGCTGGAACAAATGGAGAGCACATTGGTACGAAAATGGAAAATACTGTTATAAATC
>MDSZ01179887.1_pt1 | contig 14354 bp, 9 predicted proteins | sample 811201 | NCBI WGS metagenome assembly MDSZ01 (sample SAMN05326647, study PRJNA326480) | marine metagenome | isolation source: seawater | place: Indian Ocean: North | collected 2010
ATAACCATCTCTACCTGTAACAGATTCGTGAGATAATCTAACCCATTCCATTACTGCTTGTGCACCTGATGGTGTTACTGGATCATAAAGATCAGCCGTTATATCTTGCCAATCTGCTTTACCTTTTAATTTTCTTTTCACGTTAATATGATCAAGAGTTACATCATTAAAAGATATGTTTGGTCTACCTACTTTTTTTACAATGTAAGCTGGGATTCCATCGATGTACATTATAAACCTATTTTGTAACTTAGGTTCAAATGCTGTGAACATCATTTCGTTTGTATTTAATATTGCCATCGTTTTATTTTATTTTATTCCGTTATAAATATAAGCCTTTTAAGTTTTTCTTAGTAGCCTCCGCCACCTCCTGATCCACCACTTCCACCTGTAACAGTTCCACCATCAAATGTTGCTCCCGTTGGTAATATATTAAAGTCTAGGATTATGAATTCAGCTGTTTTAGTTGGTTGTAAGAAAATTCCTCCTACTAATTGATTTCTATCTACTACATCTGGAGTATTGTTATTTTCATCCATTTGTACTCTAAAGGCAAATAAACCTTGTCTTTGTTGTACTGATTCTAAATAAGGATTTACAATATTTAAGAATCTATTTCTAGTTTGTAATGTATTTTGTTCAAATACTAAGTATTTAGAAGAACTTGCGATGAATTTCTTAACTTCAATCAATAATCTTCTAACATTAATTCTGTCTAATGCTGTTGATCTTGTTTGAGTTGTTTTCTGACCCCAAATACAAACTCCTGTTCTTGGGAAGGTTGCAATTGGATTTACTTTTCCATCATATAATTGATCTCTTTCTGTTTGGTTTAATCTTATTTTAGCTTCTAATACATTTCCTAATACTCCTCTATTTAAACCTGCTGGTGCAAACCATTCAGCTGCTGCTGCATCTGATTGTGCTATTGCTCCTGGAACTACCACTGAAGGTGGTACAAATACTGGTCTATTGGTTGTTGTATCTAATATTTTAACCCATGGATAGTATACTGCGGCATAATTACTATCTAATCCTGCTGCTTGGTTTACTGCTGTTGCTACTGAATCTGTTTCTGATCCTAAATCCATTACATAAAAGGCATCCCCTCTATCTTCTACCATTGTAGTTGCTACATCTGTTACAGATGAATGTAATCTATTTAATACTCCTGGTAAAGCTAATAAATTAAAATCATATTCGTCTTGATTTGATAATATATCTAATGCTTTTTTATATGCTTTAAATCCTGTTTTTGAAGAATCAGTTAAATTTAAACCTTGCATATTCCCTGCTGTTATTTGAGCTCCATTTAATTTAAGAAGTGATGGGTTAGATCCATCAAATCCACCTTGGAATGGTACTACAAATTGTATTTGGTGTGATTGTGGTCCTGAAGCTCCTAAAATATCAACAGAAGCACTTAAGGAACCTACGTAACTTGCACTTGGATGACCATGTAAAGAATCTACATTAAATTTACCTGTACTATTAGCTACAGTAGAATTTGGAATAGGCATATTCCAGTTTTCATGATCTTTATTAAATTCAAAATCCCAACCTAAATATCTTTTTTTATTAAATGTGTTACTAGCTGATGCTGTTGGGTTTTGTAATGTTTGGTTTTCCCAATATACTACTCCTGGCATTCTTTTAGTATCATCAATATTAATAGAATCTTGAACTACATCAAATCCTCTAGGTGATAATTTTGGTGATATTGAACCTGCATCTACCATTGGATCCATTTCTACTCTAATATATTGAGATTTATTTGCAAAATTACCAAATGTTAATACTTTTTGTAAAGTATCATCCCATCGTGCAAATCTATCTCCAATTAAGTTTGCTATATAATTTGGTGAATTAGGATTTAGATTACAATTATTATATTGTTCTATAATAACAGGAGCATTATCTTTATCTCCATATTTTCTTAATTTTAAATTAAATGTACTAAATTGTTCTATACCATCTATATCAGCTGGTTGTTTTACTCCATCAATTGCTACTTTATAATCTTTATTACAAATAGTTCCGTCTGCTATTACATGAATTCTAAATAAGTTTTGAACAGTTCCTCCTGCATTTAAGAACCCTGATTGTATAAATGGTGTTTTTGCATGATCATATCCTTCTGCATTTGAGCTTGTAAATATTGATTTTGCTGCTGGAATTGCTGTTACTGTTTGAGTTACACCACTTTGAGATGCTATGTGATTTTTCATTTCTACATAACAATAAGCTGATGAAGAAGCATATACTCCTGCTCCAGTTTTTGAATTTTCTGGGCTATTTCCTAATACTCTTCCAATGTATGTAGATGCATTAGTATCCATTGAACAACTAAAACTTTGACTAGAAAAATTAGAACCTGAAAATATTATATGTCCTAGTAATGGATCTTGTTGAGAGGTAAAAGTAGTAACTGTAGCTTCTCCTGTACCTGTTTGGTGAAGATCATGACCAGTAGCACCATTACTTGCATTTGCATTTTTAGAAGGATGTAATACAATATTGATTTTATTATTAGAGTCTACTATTGCTTGTAATCCTCCTGCATTTGTAAATTTATATCCTCCCCCTCCTAATACTCTAACTATTGTTACTGTACCAGCATTTCTTAAATAGTTTCTAACTGTCATAGGGACATATGTAGGACATGCATCACTAGATGCCCCAAATCTTGCTACATATTCCGAATACCCTCTAGTAAGTACTGTAGGTACAAAAGCCGGTCCTTTTTCTGTAGGTCCTACTATTGCTGCTCCAATTGCACCAATACCTTGTGGTAAAAAGCTTAGGTCATTTTCTCGTGTAAATACACCTGGTGAGATTATTTGTTCTGCCATTTTTGTCTTTATTTAAATATTAATATAGTCCGATTGTTGTTCTGTATATAAATATGAAAAGAATCTACAAACCAAACTAAAATAAGCGATTAATTTTAATTAACCACTAATAAATATTTAATAAAGATTAAAGACTAATCTTGTGGGGTAAAATTACCACTATTTAAATCAAGAGTTCCTTTACCATATTTAGATGTAAATTCAGAGGCCATTTTTTGTTCTTCTTCTCTTAATTTATTTATTTCTTGTTTTAAATTTTTTTCTGATTCTTCTAACTGATGTTTTTGTAAAGATATTTGACCTAATTGAATTATAAGTTGATCAGTTTTATTTTGATGTGTTTTAAGAGCTTCTATGTCTTTGGAATCAAAAGTTTTAGATGTTGTTTTAGCCGATTGTGGTTGTTGTGTTTTTATTGCCATAACTTTAATTTATTTATTATTCAGATATACATATATGCAGATTAAAAAGACCCACCATCTATAGGAGTATTTCCTAAATTACTTCCAGAAATGGGACCTGAGAAAGACCCTGTTTCTGTTGATTCAATAGAACCTGTTACTAATAAATCTCCTAAAACTTCTTCTGTGGGTGCTCCAAATTGAGTATTAGGTACATTATCAAATGTATTTTTTATACTTTTTAGCCTTCCTTCTCTGTCTTTAAAATATATGTCTCCAGTAGTACTATCTATCACAACATCATCTCTGCTAAATTCTGTTGGTTGTGGTTTTCCTATTTTTACTCTTACTTCTCCCATTATACTTCTGTATAGAATATTATTGGTTTTTCAGTATGTTTACTTCATCAACTAATTCATCTACTTTTTCTTTTAAATCTTTAATAATAGCCATATATACATCACCTTCTGTGATTTTATTATTTTTAAGCATATTATCAATATCTATATAAGACTCATTTGATGCACTTACTTGTGTATTTATTTTTTCACTAATTTTACTTATATTGCTCATAATTGTTATCCGTTTGAGTATCCAAAAATTGTATAATTCCATCTTATAGCTGCTGAAGTTCCTGTAGGGCGTACTAAAAGAACTAATGCATCACCAGCATTACAACTATCAGTTGTTGTTAAATTTGCTGTGAAATTTTGATTAGTATTGTCTATATTGTCAGTTTCAGCCACACCTATTTTTGTAAGTGTTGAGTTACCCGCAGTTACACTATTTGCTGGTGTTGTTTTATATAAATGAAATTGAATAGTGTCAGTGTTTGTGTCATCAGATTGTGCACCACCTCTTATACCAATGTTAGTTAAATTAAATGGTACATAATGAAAATATAAACCATGTCTACTAGCACCAAAATCACTCATATCAGTAGGTTCTGATGATAACTTACCATTCCAAACATGATGGGTTGGTCCATATAGTGTATGACCATAATAATAATTGTCAGCGGCAAAACTACCTAAATATCCAGCCCACTCATGTATTATTACAGGTGTACCAGCAAATGCACTAGCACTTACAGTACCCGAAGCTGTTATATTACCATTAACATTTAACCCTGTTAGAGTACCTACAGATGTAATATTTGGTTGTGTTGCTTGTGTTGTAGCTGTATTTGGTGCTAAACCTGCTATTGTAGCTACTGTATCTGCTTGACCTGTTAAATTACCTACAAAAGAATTTGCTATTATATTTCCACTTGCACTTATATTACCATGAACATATAAAGGGGTACCTGCTACGTTTGTTGTTACTGAAGGTGCTGTACCAAATGAAGCTGTTAGTGATGAAATTAAATTACTTGAGCTTATAGTTGGAGCTGTAACTCCACCAGCAAATATATCTGCACTTGCACTTAGTCTTCCATGAATATATAATTGTATTCCAGAAGGATTTGTTGTATTTGAAAGTGTTGTCCCAATAGATGCAGATGTTATTGTTAATTTTGGAAATGTAGCTCCTACGTCAGGTCCATTAAATGCTTCTGCATCAGTAAAAGTAACTTGTCCTAAAGAAGTAAGCGCAGTTAATTCACCTAAAGATGTTATACCTGTTTGTGCCGCTGTTGTTAAGGTTCCTGTTAATGTGTCTCCTTGTATATTTCCACTTGCACTTATTTTTCCATGAACATATAATGGAGTACCCGCTACATTTGTTGTTACTGTAGCTGTAGTTCCAATAGAAGCTGTTAGTGTTGATAATGCTGTTCCTACTGATAAAGTAGAAGCAACTGAACCAATTCTAGAAATTACAGTACCACTTGCACTTATATTACCATGAACATATAAAGGAGTGTTTGCTACGTTTGTTGTTACTGAAGATGTTGTACCAAATGAAGCTGTTAGTGATGAAAGTTTATCACTTCCACTTATAAGATCTGATGTAATTCTATCTGCTTCTATTTCTCCACTTGCACTAGCATTACCATGAATATATAAAGGAGTTCCTGCTATATTTGTTGTGTTTGAAAGTGTTGTTCCAATAGACATACTGTCGGGACTTTTAAACCCAGATCCAGTAAATGAATGTAAAGAGGCTGTTTCTGCTTTAAAAGAGGTGATTGAAGCATCTAAAGAAGCTGTTTTGGTTTTTAAAGCTGTGTCTTCCGCAATTAAAGATGCCGTGATAGTTTTTATTGCTGTATCCTCCGCAATTAAAGATGCCGTTGTTGTTTTTATAGCTGCAACTTCTGCAAGTAAGGATGCTGTTACTGTTTTTAAAGCTGTGTCTTCTGCTATCAAAGAAGCAGTTGTTGTTTTTAAAGCTGTGTCTTCCGCTATCAAAGAAGCAGTTGTTGTTTTTAAAGCTGCAATTTCTGCAAGTAAAGAAGCAGTTACTGTTTTAATTGCTGTATCTTCTGCAATTAAAGATGCCGTGATAGTTTTTAGAGCTGTATCTTCTGCAAGTAGGGAAGCTGTTGTAGTTTTTATAGCTACAATTTCTGCATTATTAGAAGCTGTATATGAGAGTAAACTAGCAGATTCTAATTTAAGAGCAACAACATCTGCACTAGTAAAACTTCCTAAAAATGATCCAGTAAAAGATCCAGTAGAAGATGAGGCTGTAATGTTAAGAGCATTAAGGCTTCCTGTTATGTCTACACTTCCTGTAAATTTATGTGTGTCTTCTGGTTCATCACCAAATATAGTAGAACCATCACTAAATGAAGTAGTTACAAATGTAACTGAAGATGAAACAACATATTGTTGAGCTGTAAGAGTATCAGTTATAACTTCCTTAAATTTAAATTTACTTTGGGTTACATCCGAAGACCCAGAACCATACCATAATTGACCTGTGTCTACATTAAGTGCTAATTCTGCTTGTTTTAATGAAGTGGGTTCATTTGATCCAGATCCATGTTTTATTTGTATAGTGCTTGCCATATATGATAAATATTAAAAAGTTCCTCCACTTATTGATCCTGTTACTGATGTAAATTGAACATGAGTATTTTGTGTTACTAGTCCCACTACAGAACCTGTACCTGTATAAAAATTTTGCCTATCTGTAGTATGTATTAATTGCTGGAAAGTGTCTTGAATGTTAGATCCGGATAAATTCGTTACCATTTATAACCATTTTTATTTTTTATTTTCAAGAATCTTTAACACACCATTTATTATTTTACCTTTATTTTTCACGGTATTTTCTTGTAAATATGTTGCTACTATATTATTTAGTTCATTACGCTTGAATGAAATGTTATCTATGTTTATATCTTCTTTTATTAAAAGTTTAAATAAATTTATAACATGTTGTTTTTCAGATGTTGTTATATTATTTTTAACTTTAACCTTTGCTTCTACAATAGGTTTTTTAGTTGTTTGAGATTTAACTTCTACAGTTACTTTTTTACTTGTTTCTACTTCAAAATCACTTTCCCAAGGAGTAAAAAATGTATCTTCAGCTATTACTTCTAAGCGAATATTACCTGTTGTGTCTTCATCTATTAAACCTTTTAATTTTTTAATAGGAATTTCACATTTTCCCGACTTAGATATATTTCCTTTAAATAGTAATGAATATTCTGGTGTTTCTACTACTAAACGTGCTTTAGATTTTTTTAAGCTAGCACCTTGCAATGAAATATTACATTCAAAAAGCTCATTTTTATCTGTAAATAGTTTATACATTATATATACATATTAAAAAGATATATTTTCGGCTATCATTTTAGTTCCTAATACTTCTTTAACTACTATCCTAATATCTTTTGTTTTTATTTTATATTGTTTAATTTCTCTTCTTTTAGTTTCTGTTATGGTGTTACCATATACTTTTAAAATTAATTTTACTAATCTTTTTTTCTTTTTATCATCAAAATCTTCTCCTCTTGTTCTATATAATTCTTCAACTAATTGAACTTCATCCCATGTATAATTAGCATTGATCCATTTAAAATTTGCTGTATTCCATTTAACTGGTATTGCCATTAATTATTAGATATTCTAACCCATTGAGTTCCATCATAAAACATTAAATAATGTTTAGTACCTACTGTACCTGATCCTGAACATATTATATCTCCAGGTCTAAAACTAGCTGGAACTTGTAATTCTGGTTCTATACCAGGAGAACCAGTTGGGAATATTCTTAAAATTTGGTTAATAGTAGCTCTACCAGATCCACTAGTATTACCTGTTAGATCCATTTCTCCTTCTATTACGGAGAACCAATCAACTGCATCATCCCTTAAATGGGCATTTCCTAGGAACATTTTACTAGCAGTCATATTATGAGCTCCTGCTTTATATCCTAATGCTATTGATCTATCAGCAGCTTCTCCTACAGAAGCAGATAGAGCCAGATATCCTACAGCTGTGTTAAAACTTGAGTTTGAAAATAATTCAGCTACATTTGAACCTATAAATGTATTATTTGAAGATTCAACCGCAGAGAATGCTGCTCTATTACCAACAACTACATTATTATTAGAGTTATTATTAATTACACCTAATGCATCTCTACCTATTGCTATGTTATCGGTAGATGTTGTTAAATTATCAGCTGCATTAACACCTATTGCTATATTATTTCCACCCCCTTGTATATTTTTTAATGCTTCTTGACCAATTCCTATATTAGCTGCTCCTACGCTGGCATTAAAATTACCTGCATCCTTACCTAAGAAGGTTGTTGCTGATCCCATAAAATGTAAAACTCTACTTCCCTGAGCGAATATGGATCCACTACCTGCTGTATTTGTAGCTGGCAGATTATATGTACCACTTGCTGTGAAATTATGTGCTATAATATCATTACTTGCACTTATTTTTCCACGAACATGTAATGGAGTACCTGTTGGGTTTGTTGTGTTTGAGGTTGGTACACCAAATGAAGCTGATGCGAACATTATTTTACCACTACCACTTGCGTTACCATGAACATATAATACATTTCCTGCTGTGTTTGTAGTATTTGTTGCAGATGTTCCAAATGCCGCTGTTGCGAACATTATTTTATCACTACCACTTGCATTTCCGTGAACATATAATACATTTCCTGCTGTGTTTGTTGTGTTAGTTGCTTTAGTTCCAAAAGAAGCTGTTGTTGCCATTACTTTCCCACTTGCACTTACATGTCCACTAGCTGTAATATTACCGTTAGAACCACTAGCCCAAATATCTCCTTTTACGTGTATATTAGCAATTGGAGTTGCTGGAGTACCTGTTAACCCTACACTTAATTTGTAATTTTCTGGTACATAGTTTGTATATGTAGTTCTAGTATCTCTTATGACTGAACCACTTATGATAATTTTCTGTATTTTATCTCTAAATTCAACTATATTACTATGAGCTGATGATGAATAACCAATAAAATTATCATGTATTGAAGAATTTGAAACAAAACGAATATCATTTACTTCATTAATACTTTGACTATTCATAAATAAAGCTAATGAAGCTGAATGATTTCCTAAATTATCAGCGGCTCCTCCTCCACCACCTCCACCATAACTTCCTGTATGGTAGTATCTTCCTGAACCTGAATCCCAAACTACTACTTGATGCATTGAAGTATTAGATAATGAATTACTTGAGAATAAATGACCACTTGAACTTATACTATGAGTTGCTGCTAATAATCCATATATTTTTACTTCATCAATTGCCATATCCCCTTTAATAAGGATAGGGTTAGCATCATTACCAATATATAATTTATTATCCCCTGTTTCGTTTTCTCCTGCTTTATATCCTATAGCTATATTACCATCTCCAGTTACATTATTTTCTAATGCTGATCTACCAATAGCTACATTTCTATTTCCTGATGTATTATCTTTACCTGCTTGATAACCCATCCAAACATTTTCATCTCCTGTTGATAAGCTATTTGCTGCTTGATAACCTATCCCTATGTTTTGTTCTCCTTCAACTACATTACTATTTCCTGCATAAGCTCCTGCGAAAAAGTTTGTAAGTCCTCCTGTTGTGTGAAGTATTATTACATTTGGACCATCAATACTACCTGAGTATATTTCTGTAGAATTTCCTAATACTAAATGTCCACTAGCTGTTATATTATCATGTGTTACTAAGTTTGCAGGAGTTGCATCTAAACTACCACTTAAAACTAATGATCCTGATATTTCAGCGTCTCCACTTCTTTTACCTGTTGTTCTAAAATTATTAATATTAGTAGTAGCTATTAAAGCATGACTAGCAGTTACTGCTAATATTGCATGACTTGCTGTTACTGCATGACTTGCTGTATGAGCTGTTGTGCTTAAAGCTGCTACACTAGAAGATACTGCTGTTACTGCATGACTACTTGTAAGTGATCTAAGTGCATCTATCGCATAAGAAGATGTTCCTATTAATGAACCTGTAAGACTACCAGTTATACTAGAACCTGTAATTGATCCTCCTGAGAAATTATTTACAGTAACATTATCTATATCTAAAAACCCAAATGAACCTGTTCCACTTGCACTTATATTTGAACTAGCTGTAATATTAGGTGCTGTTAATGATGTTGTTGCTCCTACCATAGAAGCCGAAATATAACTAACAGCACCAATAGCTCTTATATTTCCTGAAGCTGTTATATGTGTACCTATAATGCTAGCTCCTCCTATATTTGAAGCTGAAACATATCCACTAGCACTATAATTACTTGCAGTAACATTTGTAAATGTTGCTATTGGGGCTCCTACATTTGAAGCTGTTAAATGACCACTTGCACTTATATTACCATTTACAATTGCGTTTCCAGCTTTAATCTCAATTTCACCATTATGAATAGTAACAACTCCTGCATTTTTAATATCTATATCATCACCATCACCATCAATAAGGAAATTAATACCACTATTATTGCGAATTGAATATAAAGATGCTGAGGCAGCTGTTAAGTTACCACTTGCACTTACAATTCCATCTACAGATAATGTAGTACCATCATAAGTTAATTCTGCATCTCCTTCAATAGTATCTAAATCTGTGAATATTGCTATTTGATTATTAACAGGAGTTCCTGTATAATCTACTAATTTTTGGTTCCAAACTTTTGGATCAATTTCATCTGTTAATAATTTTCCAGTAGAATCATCTAAAACTACAACCGAATTATCTGTTCCTGCTGATTGAGACATGAATAAAGCTCCACTTGCACTTATATCTCCTGAAGCAGATACGTCGTTTATTATTAAATCCCCACTAGCACTTATATTAACTGATGCTGTTATGTTTTTTATTTCTAAGTCACCACTTGCACTTATATCTCCTATTACTTCTAATTCTTTTCCTGGGTTAGTTGTACCTATACCTACTCCCCCTGACACAAATAATAATTCTCTACTAGCAGCATCCATTACACGTACTAATACATTATTTGGACCACTTCCTGATATGAAAAGTCTAGCAGTACCATTATCTTGACTAGCACTTGGTATACCTCCTCCTCCAAAGAAATGTTGTCCTACATATATTTTTCTTGTTAAGAAATCTTGATTTACAAAACCATGATCAAATGATCCTGTACCACTAGCACTTACATCTCCTTGAGCTACTATATACTGATCTGATACATATCCACTTGTGCCTGGTTTATGTACATGTAATCCTCCTGCTATTCCTAGTTTTGCCTTATTATCATGTAAAGTATTTGTAAATTCACCAGGAGCTGTAGGTACACTATTATGACCTATTATGATAGAGTGACTTTCTGCCCATACTTTAAATATAGGGGCACCAGATCCACTTCCTCCACCAAACATTCCAAATTGTGTTGTATTAACATTTCTAAATGTATTATTAAATATAATTTCTTGAGGTTTAGTTGCATCAAATGATCCTGATATGTCTATTTGAGCCTGTCCTACTCCTAAAATCATTCTTTCAGTAGTAAAATCAATACTATTTGCTTGGTCTCCTGTGTGAGATATTTTTCCTTTTACATTTATATGTCCAAAAGAACCAGTGTCTGCTGTCATATCACCACTTGCACTTATATCTCCTGTTGAGCTTATATAATTAAATGAACCTGAATTGGTTGATAATGTTTGAGTAGTTAAATGATTAAATGAACCTGTATTTCCAATTACATCTCCACTTGAACTTATAGCTGAACCTGTTATGGATTTAAATTTTGCATGTCTTCCAAAGAAATCTGCAGCACCACTTACATTTCTTTCAATTATTAAAGCTCCTGTAACAAATGTTTGGTCTGCATTTATATTTAAATTTAAATTATCTGCATCAAGTGCATCAGCAAATATTGTTCCTACATTAGTTATATTTCCTTCTCCTACATCTATTCCTGATGCTGATAGGTGTCCACTTGCACTTATATTTTGACTTGCTGTAAGATTACCATTAGCTCCATCTAAATATACATTACCTTTTATTGAAACTATATTATTATGAGCTAAAGTAGCATCTCCTGCGTTTGAATATCCTCCTATTAAAATAGATCCACTTCTAGCTACTGTTCTGAATATATTATTACCTGATCCAGAAGGAAATATAAGAAAATCAGTATTTGCAAGATTATTATTAATTATTATTTGTTTTATTAATAATGGATCATTTGATCCGGATAGATCTATTTGAGCTAAACCACTTCCTAGTACTGCTCTTTGATTAGTAAAGCTTAAGGCTGTTGTTGTATCTCCTGTATGTTGTAATTTTTTACCTAAATTAATAATTTCTATCGAACCTGTATCTGCACCTACATTTGAGGCACTTACATAACCACTAGCGCTTATATTACTTGATGTTATATTTGTAATAGTTCCTATTGCAGCTCCTACATTTGAAGCGCTTACAAATCCACTAGCACTTATGTTACTTGCTGTTAATCGAGAAATTAACCCAGCTACCCCCCAAAATTTGGATGCTGATACTTCATTACTTGCACTTACATTACCCGATGCTGTAATATTATTAGTTGTAACATGTACACTTGCACTTATAGCTTCATCAACTACTAAATTTCCTGAAATGAAGAAAAAATCTGTATTTGCATTTACAAAATTACCATTATCCATTTCTATTGTATCTAGAAATATTGAACCTACATTTGTAATATTTCCATCACCAAAATCTCCAGCTGATGCACTTATATACCCACTTGCACTTATATTACCATTAGTTATATCATCTACAGAAGCTGTTATATGATGAAAATGTCCACTATGAGCTCCTACATTTGAAGCTGAAATATGTTTACTTGCACTTATAATACTTGCAGTTATAGTAGTAGTAAAATTAGCATTATTAGTCCAAAAAGCAGACCCTGATATAGTTTTACTTGCACTTATATTATTTGAAGAAGTAATATCACCAGCATGAAGCATACCACTTGCACTTATACCTCCTGATACTGTTAGTCTTGCTGGTTGTATTATTTGATATCCTGTACCTATTCCTATAGAATCATTTTGACTTGCAAATACAATAGAATCTGTAAGTGTATTATCATCTAAAACTTGTGGTACATTAAAAGGTGTTAAACTATTTCCATCTAATAATGTATTTCCCCATACTCTGGAGTCTATTTCTCTTTGTCTAAAAACATTATCACCATCTAATATAACAACTGTATCATCTGATCCTGAAGGTAAAGATGATGTGATAAAACCAAAAGATGCAGTTCCTGTAGCATTTATACTACCTGAAATATCTATTGATCCTGTTAATATTATATTTCCTATATTTCCATCTTGTAAATGAAAATAGGAGTCTAAAAGGTCTATAAATTGTTCTTCTGTTGGTATATCACCTGTTTCAAAATAGGTTTTTAGTGTTATCCTGCTTTCTATCGGCATGCTATTATCTTCGTTAAATTAGAGTTGTTCTCGTATAAATATAAAAAAAAGACCCGAAAACGGGTCTTTTTTCTATTAATTTATATTAAATTATAATATTACGAATGAGGCTGTAAATGCAGTATCGGCTGCAATATTACCACCTGTTTCATTATGAATAAATACTGAAGCAGAATTTGAACTTGTTACTGCTACTGTAATAATTGATGAAGAAATATTAGCTGCACAATTTCCTACAAAATTACCTATTACTACTGAATCTGCCGCTATAGAGCTATTTAATAATGTAAAGCTTGCAAATGCTCCATCATCTATTTGAGCTGCAGTAATAGCTTTTACTTTAACTTTACTACCATTCACAGTATATTGGGTACTAGTAGCTAAATCTTGTGAAGTACCTTCAGTCAATGGTAAGGTTAATGAACTTGCTTCTACATCACCACTTGCACTTATATTACCTACTACTTCTAAAGCCTCTGCTGGATTTGCTGAAGTTCCTACTCCTAATCTGTATGTTACAGATGCTGATGAGAATGTGGCTTTTGAAGTTGCAAGACTTGTACTAATATTTGTACTAGCTGTTATGTTTGTACCTATAATACTAGCTCCTCCTATATTTGAAGCTGAAATATGACCACTTGCGCTTGCATTACCTACAATTGATAACTGCATACCTGAAGGTGTTGCTCCATTAGCTATAGACATAGTTTGTGCAGATACTAACCCACTTGCACTCGCGTTACCATGAACATATAAAGGAGTACCTGCTATATTTGTTGTTACTGTGGTAGGTGCACCAAAAGAAGCTGTTGCTGCCATTGTAGCCCCACTTGCACTTATATTACCATGAGCATATATTACATTTCCTGCTGTATTTGTTGTATTTGAAGGTGTTGTACCAAATGAAGCTGTTGGTGATGTTATATGAAGTGCAGCTCCTACATTTGAAGATGATAAATGACCACTTGAGCTTATATTTCCTATAACATCTAATGCTTCTATTGGATTTGAAGTTAATCCAATTCCTATTTTATGTGAGAATGATGCTGATTGTGCTGCTATATGTTTCCATTGTTTTGCAGTTGAACCAAAAGCATATGTTGCGTCTGCATTTGGAGTTAGACTTGCTGAAACTAAAACATCATTAGTTTGATTTGCTAAAGTATCTACATAAGCTTTTCCATCAATATATAAATCTTTCCATTCTTTTGCAGTTGTACCTAAATCCCAAATAGTATTTGTAGCTGGTAC
>MDSZ01236014.1_pt1 | contig 14354 bp, 11 predicted proteins | sample 811201 | NCBI WGS metagenome assembly MDSZ01 (sample SAMN05326647, study PRJNA326480) | marine metagenome | isolation source: seawater | place: Indian Ocean: North | collected 2010
GTCCCAGCGATAGTCGGCGCGGATCACGCCGCGGCAGCCGAAATGGCGGTAGGCCCGCTCGGCCCAGTCACAGGCCTGAAGGGTCACCTCCTGCGGCACATCGGCGGGAAGAATATGTTCGGACCCGCCGGGGGCGTATTTCGCATCGAAATCATAGAAGCTGACCTTGGGCTTAATTTCCGTCACGCACAGCGCGGTGCCGTCGAGAACGCTGACTGTCAGCTCACGGCCGGGAATATAGGGCTCTGCAATCAGCTCTGTATCGATGTCCCACTGGCTTCGCGCCGGGCGGCTGGTGTTGCCGTCCTCGATGATGGCGACGCCGACGCTGGAGCCGTCATTGCGCGGCTTGATCACATGCGCGCCGGTAAAGTCGGCCGGATAGACATGGCTGTCCTCGATCAGCGCCAGATCAGCGGGCACCTTGATGCCGACTTCGGCAAGCATGCGCTTGGCGCGAATCTTGTCCATGGCGTTGGCCGAGGCAAGAAGCCCGCTATGGGTGTAGGGGATGTTCATGATGTTCAGCAGACCCTGGATGTTGCCATCCTCGCCGATCTGGCCGTGAAGGGCGTTGAAGACGCGCGCCGGCTTCATCTCGGCAAGGGTGGCGGCAATGTTACGGTCAACCTCGATCTCGACGGCATCCCAGCCGGCATTGCGGGCCGCCTGGCCGCAGAAGCTTGCGGTGACGCGGCTGACACGGGCTTCGGATGTCCAGCCGCCCATCAGGACGGCGACGCGGTCACCAGTCATGCGCTGCCTCCCTCTGCTGAATTCTGTTGCGGATCGGGCTGGCCGTCGGCAAGCGCACCGACCCGGCGGATTTCCCAGCGAAGGGCGGGCCCGCCGCGGGCGCTCACCCGGCGGCGCACGGTCTCGCCAAGCATTTCGATGTCGTGTGCCGAGGCTTTGCCGGTGTTGATCAGGAAGTTGCAGTGTTTTTCCGACACCTGCGCGCCGCCGATCATCATGCCGCGGCATCCGGCTGCATCGATTTCCTGCCACGCCTTGCCGCCCGGCGGGTTGGCAAAGGTGCTGCCGCCGGTGCGCACACCGCGCGGCTGGGCATCGCCGCGACTGGACACGATCTCTTTCATGCGGGCCTTAACGGCGGCTGTGTCGCCGGCGCGGGCCCGGAATTCGGCATGGGTGAAAATCCAGTCTGAAGGCGTGTCGGTATGGCGGTAGGCCATGCCCATCCCGGCCGGGGTCGCACTGACCGGGTTGCCCTGCCTGTCAAACCCGTGGGCGCGGATGGTGATGTCCTTGAACTCGCCGCCATAGGCGCCGGCATTCATCCTCAACCCGCCGCCGACGGTTCCCGGGATGCCGATCAGGAATTCCAGCCCGGCAAGTCCGTTGCGTGCCGCATACCGCGCCACATCGGCGTCGGTGGCACCTGATCCGGCGATGACGATTTCGCCGTCATGACTGATCCCGGTCATGTGGGCACCAGGCCGGATAACCACCCCGGCGATGCCGCCGTCGCGAACCAGAAGGTTCGATCCTGCCCCCACTGCCAGCACCGGTATGTCGGCCGGGCAGGCGGCAAGGAAGGTGCCAAGATCAGCGGCGTCTGCCGGGCTGAAGATCACATCCGCCGCCCCGCCGACACCGAACCAGGTATGGCGCGCCATCGGCACCGCCGGGCTGTAGTCGCCGCGAACGGCGGGAAGACGATTGATCAGCGCGCTGGTCATGATCCTGCCTCCCGCAACGCGTCCATCTGTTCGGGAAGGGCGGCGGCCCAGCCGGTGATGTCGCCGGCGCCAAGGCACATCACAAGGTCGCCATCGCCTGCCCGGGCCAGAATTTCGGACGCCAGCGCTTCCGGTCTGGCCAGCGCCGCCGGTCCGCGATGCCCGTGGTCACGCAGTCCGCTGACAAGCTCGTCACGCCCGACACCCGCGATCGGCGTCTCGCCGGCGGCATAGACGTCGGCTACAAGAACCTCGTCGGCATCGTTGAAACAGGCGCAGAATTCGTCGAACAGGTCGGACAGGCGGCTGTAGCGGTGCGGCTGCACCACGGCAATCAGCTTGCTGGTGCCGCACAGCATGCGGCCGGCCTGCAGCGCGGCGCGGATTTCCACCGGGTGGTGGCCGTAATCATCGATCACGGTGACGCCGCCACTGACTCCCTTAGTCTCGAACCGTCGGCCGACACCGCCAAACCCGTCAAGGGCGCTGGTAATCCGGTCAGGCGTCACGCCCATTTCCAGCGCCACGGCGATGGCGGCGAGGCAGTTCTGGACATTGTGTTCGCCAAGCATCGGGAAGGTCACGCCCGGCATCATCTCATGGCCGCCCGCGGTGCGGTCTGACAGGATCACGTCGAACACCATGGCCGCCCCGTCCACCTGCAGATTGACGGCGCGCACATCGGCGTTCGCCGACATGCCATAGGTGATAATCCGGCGGTCCTTGATGCCGGCCATCAGCCGCTGTACCGCCGGGTGATCGATGCACAAGGTGGCAAAGCCGTAGAAGGGTATGGCGGCGACAAAATTCAGGAAGGCCTGTTCCAGCGCCTCGTAGGTGCCGTGATGGTCAAGATGTTCCGGGTCGATGTTGGTGACGACCGCGACCGTCGGGTTCAGCTTGGCGAAGGAGCCGTCCGACTCATCCGCCTCGACGACCATCCACTGGCCACGGCCAAGCCGCGCGTTGCTTCCCCAGCCGGTGATGATGCCGCCATTGATCACGGTGGGGTCGATGCCGGCGCTGTCCAGAAGCGTTGCCACCAGCGAGGTGGTGGTCGTCTTGCCATGCGTTCCGGCGACAGCCACCGACCATCGAAGCCGCATCAGTTCTCCCAGCATTTCGGCGCGATGGACGATCGGGATGAACCGTTCGCGCGCCGCCACCACTTCGGGATTATCGGGCCTGATGGCGGTCGAAATCACCAGGATCGACGCCTCCGCCACATTGTCTGCGGTCTGGCCGCAAATCACCTTGATGCCCTTGTCACGAAGCCGGCGGACATTGGCGTTCTCAGAATTGTCGCTTCCCTGCACCTGATAGCCCAGCTCGAACAGGATTTCGGCGATGCCGCTCATGCCGATGCCGCCGATCCCGGTGAAATGCAGGGTGCCGATGGACAGGGGAAGTTCACTCATCACACGCTCCCGGGCCCGGCATTTGGGCCGGTCTCTGGGCCGGCTTGTCCGGCCAGGTCGAGGGCATAGCCGGCAATGGTGTCGGCGGCGTCCGCGGCGGCAAGGCCGCGCGCCTTGTGCCCCATTTCGGCAAGGCGGTCGGCATCGGACAGAAGGTCAGCCATCCGCGCGCCAAGGTCTGCGGAGTCGAGGTCGGCCTCGGCAAGGCAGACCCCGCCGCCGGCCGCGTCCAGCTGGCGGGCGTTTTCGGTCTGGTGGTCATCCATCGCGCCGGCAAAGGGGATCAGGATGGCCGGCCGGCCGGCGGCGGCCAGCTCGGCGACGCTTGAGGCGCCGGCGCGGCTGATCACAAGATGGCTGGCGGCAAGCCGGTCCGGCATGTCGTAGAAGAAGGCGCGGATTTCGGCATCGACCCCGATGGCGGCATAGCGGGCTGTCAGCTCGTCCAGCTGCTCGGCGCGGCATTGCTGCGTGACGTGAAGCCGGGAGCGCATCGCCGGGTCGAGCGCGGCAATCGCCTCCGGTACCATCGTCGCAAAGACCGCCGCGCCAAGTGATCCACCGACCACGGTCAGCATGATGCGGTCATCCGCGCGGGCGGTCATCGCCGGAACCTCGAGGAAGGCGGCGCGCACCGGCATGCCTGAGATCAGGCTTGTCACCTTGGCCGGCAGGTTGCGCGTGCCGGCCCAGCTCAGCGCCAGATGCCCGCACCAGCGGGCCAGCAGATGGTTGGCGCGGCCAAGATAGGCATTCTGCTCGTGAAGCACTGCCGGAACACCGGCCATCCGCGCCGCCAGCATCGGGGCGAATGAGGGGTAGCCGCCAAACCCGACCATGGCGGCAGGGCGGCGGCGGCGCAGCATCATCGCCGCCATCATCAGCCCCGCCCCAAGCTGCAGCACGGCGCGGCCGCGGCGGACAAGCCCGTGCTGGAACGGCGACCCGGCGGGAAGCACGGTAAAGGGCATCTGTCCCATCAGGCGGGCCCCGCGGCGGTCCGTCATCATCATGGTGTCGGCACCGCGCGCGGCCAGCGCCTCGGCGACGGCAATCGCCGGAAAGACATGACCGCCGGTGCCGCCGGCTGCAAGGGCAATCAAGGGACGTGGCGAGGCTGTCATGAGGATGCCTCCTGAAGCCGGCGCTGCCCGGGAAGGGCGTAGGGCGCGCGCCGCCGTGTCAGCGCCAGGATCAACCCCATGGTCAGGCCGCTGGCGACAAGCGAGGATCCGCCATAGCTGATCAGCGGCAGGGTCATGCCCTTGGTCGGGATCAGATCGACCGAAGAGGCCATATGAATGGCCGCCTGCACACCGAACTGCAGCAGCAGGCTGGAGCTGGCGATCAGGCAGAACAGCCCTTCATCCGACATCGCCCGGGAAAAGCCGCGAAGAACGATGAAGGCGTAGAGCGTCAGAAGCGTCAGGCAGGCCAGCGCCCCGAATTCCTCGCCGGCGACGGCGAAGATGAAATCGGAATGGGCATCGGGAAGATGAAGCTTCACCGTGCCGTCCCCCGGCCCGACACCGAACAGCCCGCCATTGGCGAAGGAGTCGCGCGCCTGTTCGACCTGCCAGGCACCGCCGTCCCAGAACTGGTTGATCCGCTTATGCACATGGCCAAGGGTGAAATAGGCGGCCGCCAGCCCAAGAGGGGCCAGCGCCACGACGGCGACGACAAGAAGCATCGGCATGCCGGCCAGAAACATCTGGAAGCCCCAGGTCAGCACAACCATCAGCGTCATGCCGATATCGGGCTGCAATACCAGGATTCCTACAATCACCGCCATCAGGGCGGCGGAATAGATCCATCCCGGGAAATCCTGCCCCTCGCGCCACAGGGTCAGAAGCCAGGCCGACACCACGGCGAACAGCGGCTTGGCGAATTCCGAGGGCTGCAGGTTGATTCCGGCAATGGTGATCCAGCGGGTGGCCCCCTTGATCTCGTTTCCCGCGACAATCGCCAGAACCATCAGGCCGATGGTGCCGACAAGTCCCAGAAGCGCCAGCGTCCGAATGGGCCGCGGCTCGAGAAGCGAAACCGTCAGCATCAGCCCGACAGCCGGCACGAGGAAGATTCCCTGGCGCAGGCCGAAATGCTGCGACGGCAGATTGATCAATGTCGCCACGGCGGGGCCTGCCGCCATCACCAGAAGCGCGCCTACCACCATCAGCAGCAGCGCGCTGGCAAGCAGCCAGCGGTCGATGGTCCACCACCAGACGCCGACAAGTGAGCGATCGGTACGGTCAAACATGCGCGCCTCCCTGAATGGCAGGCTGGATGCCGGGTGAGGCGGCGTCGCCGGCAAGGTGGCGGGCAAGGGCGGTGAAGGCCTCGCCGCGGGCGACGAAGCTGGCAAACTGGTCGAAGGAGGCCGCCGCCGGCGACAGCAGGATGGTGGCATCGCGGCCATTGCGTGACCTGGCGGCGCAGGCATCGGCAAAGGCGCTGGTGGTCGCGCTTTCCAGGTTGCCGGACAGGCTGATGTCGACAAGGCCGTCAAGCGCGGCGGCGAAATCGGGCGCGGCGCTGCCAATCAGATAGGCATGGGCGACCTGCGCTGTTTCATCCGCTGCCGGACCAAGCCCGTCTTCCTTCGCCTCGCCACCGGCGATCCAGTAGATATTGTCGAAGGCGGCAAGCGCCTTTGCGGTGGCCACGCCATTGGTGGCCTTGGAGTCATTCACAAAGGAAATGCCATCCGCCCGGGCGACGGTCTGCAGCCTGTGTGGCAGGCCGGCAAAGCTTGCCATGCCGTCCGCGATCTCCGCCGCGTCAAGACCCAGTGCCGCAAGGCAGGCTGCGGCCGCTGCGGCATTCTCGGCATTATGCGCGCCGGCAAGGGCGGGCACCGACCCAATGCCAGGCGGCGCGTCATCAGCCGTCACCATTGTGACCTGGCCGCCGGCGGCGCGATGACGCGCGGCAAGCCCGTCAAGCGGGGCGCCGGGCCCTATGATCACCAGCCCGCCGGCGCCGGCGGCCGCGAGGATGCGCGCCTTGGCGGTCACATAACCCTCCATCCCGCCATGCCGGACAAGATGATCAGGCGTGATGTTCAGGATCATCGCGACATCGGCGCGAAGCGACGGGGTGGTCTCCAGCTGGTAGGAGGACAGTTCCAGCACGATCACCCCGTCGGCCCCGGGATCGTCAAGGTTGCAGGCGGCATCGCCGATATTGCCGCCAACCGCCACCTGGCGGCCTGCCGCGCGAAGGCAATGTCCGGTCAGCGCCGTTGTCGTCGATTTGCCGTTGGTGCCGGTGATGGCGACAAGCCTTGCCGCCGGCGCGGCACGCATGGCGATTTCAATCTCGCTGATCACCTCGATGCCGGCTGCGGCGGCGCGGGCGGCGGCCGGGTGCGGGGTGGGGTGTTCATGCGGGATGCCGGGGCTGATCACCAGTGATGAAAGCTCGTCCCACGGCCAGTCCTGCCAGTTGGCAAGCGTCGCGCCGCAAGGCGGATCATCGCGCAGCGCGCCATGGTCATCGTGAAGCCATGTCAGCGCGCCGGCCGCGGACAATGCGCGCGCCGCTGCCATGCCGGACAGGCCGAGACCAAGGATCCCGACCTTTCTGCCTGACATGGAATTCGGAACGAGCACCTGTATCTCCTTAGCGCAGCTTCAGCGACGACAGGCCGGCAAGCGCCAGCACGACGGCGATGATCCAGAACCGGATGACGATGGTGGATTCGGCCCAGCCCTTGCGTTCGAAATGATGGTGCAGCGGGGCCATCAGGAAGATGCGTTTGCCGGTCAGCTTGAACGAGGCGACCTGAAGGATGACCGACAGTGTCTCGACGACAAACAGCCCGCCGGTGATGGCAAGGACAAGTTCGTGCCTTGTGGCCACCGACATCGCGCCAAGCGCGCCGCCGAGGGCCAGCGATCCGGTATCGCCCATAAACACCTTGGCAGGTGGCGCGTTGAACCACAGGAACCCGAGGCCCGCGCCAAGAAGCGCGCCGCACATTACCGCCAGGTCTCCGGTGCCGGGCACATAGTTGATCTGAAGATAGCCGGCGAAATTGACGTTTCCGGCGAGATAGGCGATCAGCCCGAAACAGGCGGCCACAATCATCACCGGCACGATGGCAAGCCCGTCCAGACCGTCGGTCAGGTTGACCGCGTTCGAGGCCCCGACAATCACCATCATGGCGAATGGCACATAGAAGATGCCAAGCGAGATCATCGTGTCCTTCAGGAACGGCACGGCAACGCCATAGCGAAGCTGTGGCGGCGACATCTCGATCAGGAACAGGGTCACAATGAAGGCAACGCCAAGCTGAAGAACAAGCTTCATCCGGCCCGACATGCCGTGATGCGACCGGCGGCGCAGCTTCATCCAGTCATCGATCGACCCGACCGCGCCAAAGACGAGTGCAACGGTCAGAACCGGCCACAGATAGGGGTTCGACAGCGGCATCCACAACAGGGTCGACAGCGCAAAGGCCCCGAGAATGAGAAGCCCGCCCATGGTCGGGGTGCCGATTTTCGTCACCAGATGCGATTCCGGGCCGTCGGCACGGATCGGCTGGCCTTCCGCCTGATGACTTTTCAGCCAGCGGATCATCGCCGGCCCGAATATCAGGCTGATGAGCAGGGCGGTGATGGTGGCACCGCCAGTGCGGAAAGTTATATATCTGAAAAGATTGAATAATTGATACTCGCCCGCAAGCGGTGTCAGAAGATCAGGCAGCATCGTGTGTCTCTCCTGCTTCGGGTGACAGGGCGGTCTGCAGCGAGGCGATCATGGCGGCGGCGACGCGCCAGGCCCCTGATCCGTTCGATCCCTTGACGAAGACGACATCGCCGTCGCGCAGCTGTGCGCTGAGCTGGGTGATGGCGTCCTCCGGCGACGCGGTCTCGCAATGATGGGTGGCGCGGGGAAGGGCGGCCGCCATGCGCGACATTTCCGGCCCGATGGTGATGACCACCCGCGGGCGAAGGGAAGTGATCCTGGGGGCCAGCGCGGCGTGCGCGGCGGCGCTGCCGTCGCCCAGTTCCAGCATGTCCGACAGCACCATCACCTGCGGCGGTGTGGCGGCAAGGCTGGCAAAGGCGGCCTTCATCGAGGCGGGGCCGGCGTTGTAGCTGTCATCCACAAGGGTGATCTCGGCCCCGGCGAAGGCCCCGCGCAGCATTGCCCCGCGGCCCGGCAAATTGCTGAAATCGACAAGACGTTTGCCCGCGGTCGCGGCGTCACGGCCAAGCGCCCGCACTGCCGCCAGCATCGCCATGGCGTTCATCGCCCAATGCGCGCCCTGCATGCCAAGGGTGAAATCGAAATCGGTGCCGTCAAGGCTGCAGCTGACCCGCATGCTGTCATGCCCGCGCCTGACGCCGAGAAGCCGGATATCGGCTTCCTCGGATGTGCCGAATCCGATGACAGCGCCGGCACCGGCACTGTTCGCCTGCGCCGCAAGCCGCTCGAAATAGGGATCGTCGCGGTTCAGGATGGCGGTGCCGCCGGCGCGCAGCCCGTTGAAAATCTCGGCTTTCGCATCGGCAATCTGGTCAAGACTGTCGAAGAAGCCGGAATGACTGTCGGCGATGCGGGTGATCACCGCGATGTCGGGCCTGGCAAGGCGGCTCAGCGTGCTGATTTCGCCGCGCGCGTTCATGCCCATTTCCTGAACAGCATCCACTGGCGTGGCGGGAAGCGCCGCAAGGGTCAGCGGCACGCCAAGATGGTTGTTGAAGCTGGCGCGGCTGGCATGGCATCCGGCCGGGGCCAGAAGATGGGCCAGCATTTCCTTGCTTCCGGTCTTGCCGACCGATCCGGTGATGCCGACAAGACGCCCGCCTGCCGCGATGTGCGCCTCGCGGCCGCGGCTGCCAAGGCGCGTCAGGGCGGTCTCGACATCATCGACACGAAGAAGTGGGATCGCGGCATCTTCGATGCGGCGCGAGACCAGCGCGGCAACCGCGCCATTGGCGGCTGCGGCGGCAATGAAATCATGCCCGTCTGCCTGCGTGCCGGGTAGGGCGACGAACAGGCTTCCGTCACGGCATCGGCGGCTGTCGATCTCGATCGAGGTGACCGCGACCGCGTCAGGCGGCGTGAGCCAGCTGCCGCAGGCACGCTCGGCAAGGGTGGTGGCGTCAAGTGTCATGGCGGGGCGCGGCGCTGTCATGCATCACCCCCGGTGGCTGTCATGCCGATGATGGCATTTTTCGCCACGCTGGAATCGCTGAAGGGAAGCGTTTCGTCACCGACAAGCTGGAAGTTCTCATGCCCTTTGCCGGCGATCAGCAGCACGTCGCCCGCGTCCAGATCGTCAAGCGCCCTGTTGATCGCGGTGCCGCGGTCGGCAATCTCGATGGCGTTCGGGCAGGTGGCGATGATCGCCTTGCGGATATCGCCGGCATCCTCGGATCGCGGGTTGTCGTCCGTCACATAGGCGATATCGGCATGCTCATGCGCGACCTTGCCCATAATCGGACGCTTGCCGGCATCGCGGTCCCCGCCGGCGCCGAACAGCACGGCAAGGCGGCCCGTCGCCTCGGGCCGCAGGGCGACGAGCGCCGCTTGCAGCGCGTCCGGCGTATGCGCGTAATCGACAATCACCCGGGCCCCGCTGGGGTGCCCGGTGACAAGCTGCATCCGGCCTTCGGCGCCGGTGACAAAGGGAAGCGCGAACAGCGTATCATGGAGCGGCAATCCGCTGACATGCGCCATAACCGCGGCGGTCACCGCGTTCACGGCCTGAAACGCGCCGGCAAGCGCCACCGGAATCCGGTAGCCCCGGCCCGCATGTTCGACGGTGATCTCAAGGCCGAATTCCATCGCGGTGATGGCGGTTATCCGGAAATCGGCGCTGTCATCCTGGCCGACCGTGACAATCACATGACGCCGCGGCTTGGCATCGCGCAGCATCGCGGCAAGCCGCACGCCGTGCTCGTCATCGATATTGATCACCGCGCTGCCGCCATCCAGCAGAAGCTCGGTGAAGAGGCGCGCCTTGGCGGCGAAATACTCTTCCATTCCGTCATGGTGGTCGAGATGGTCGCGGCTGAGATTGGTGAAGCCGGCGATATGGATGTTCAGACCGTCGAGGCGGTGCTGCGCCAGACCGTGGCTGCTTGCCTCGAGCGCCAGATGCGTCACCCCGGCGGATGTCAGCGGCTGCAACGCGGCGTGAAGGCTGATGGCGTCGGGCGTTGTCAGGGCCGGCAGGCCAAGCATGCTTCCCTGCATCTTGCGCGGGTCGGACCCCTGAAGCCCGAGCGTGCCGATGGAGGCCGCGTCCCAGGTTGCGCGCGACCAGATCTGGCGCAGGAATTCCGCTGTCGAGGTCTTGCCGTTGGTGCCGGTGACAGCGGCAATCATGCCCGGCTGACGGCGCCAGAGCCTGGCGGCGGCAAGGGCCAGTTCGCGGCGCGGCGCGGCGCAGGTCAGCACCGGCACGCCCGATGCCGCGATGGCCTTGAGCCCGTCGTCAAGCTTGCGTTCATCTGTCAGTACGGCCACCGCGCCCGCCTTCACAGCGGCGGCGGCATGCGCCCGCCCGTCACCGGAGCTTCCTTTCAGCGCGACAAACAGATGGCCTTGTTCGGCCTGGCGGGAATCGCTGCTGAGGCCGCTGATGTCGATGCTGCCGATGGTGGCGTGATCCGCATGCGAGGCGACTGGAGCGGGGATCAGATCAGAAAGATGCAAGGGTCTTCTCCTCTTTACCGATCTTGAAGTCCAGCCGCAGTTTCTGGCGAATTTCCGGCGAATTCTCGTCAACAGGATGAATTCCCAGAAGCGGGGCGGTGTGCTCGATGATGCGCCGCGCCGCCGGCGCTGCCACCCATCCGCCGGTGGCATATCCATAGGAATGTTTCTGGCCCTTCGGCTCGTCGACCATCACCACCAGCACATAGCGCGGGTCATGCACCGGGAAGGTGGCGGCGAAGCTGGCGATGTTGCGGTCGCGGAAATAGCCGCCGTCGGGATTGATCTTCTCAGAGGTGCCGGTCTTGCCGCCGACCATATATCCCTTTGCCTCGGCGAAATTGCCGGTGCCGTCGGGGTGCTTGACGACAAGCCGCATCATCGAGCGCACGGCGCTGGTGGTTTCTTCCGAGAAGATGCGCTCGCCCATCGGGGGCTTGCCGCCGCCGCGCGACAGAAGGGTCGGCTCGACCCACATGCCGGACCCGCTTGCCGCTGAAATGGCCGATGCAAGATGAAGCGGGGTCACCGTCATGCCGTGTCCGTACGACACGGTGGCGATTTCCGTCTTGCGCCAGTTGCGTGGCGTCTGAGGTGTGGCCAGTTCGGGAATTTCCAGCGACATCCGGTCGAACAGCCCTAGCCGGCGAAGGAAGAATTGCTGCGCCTCGGCGCCGATTTCGGCGGCCATGCGGGCCGATCCGATGTTCGAGGACAGCACCAGGATTTCCGGAACGCTGAGGTCCCAGTCATACATGTGAAAATCGCGGATGGCGAAGCGGCCGAGACGAAGCGGCTTGGACACCTCATAGCGCCGGTCGAGCGTGGTGGCCTCGGCCTCGAGCGCGATGGCCGTGTTCAGAACCTTGAAGGTCGATCCCATCTCATAAAGGCCGAGGGTGGCGCGGTTGAACCGCGCGTCGTCATCGATTCTGGCGAAATGGTTTGGGTTGTAGTCGGGAAGCGAGACCATGGCGACAACCTCGCCGCTGGCGATATCCAGCATCACGCCGGCCCCGCCGATGGCTTCGAACTGCGCCATCTGCGCGGCGATCTCGCGGGCGACAACGGCCTGCACGCCGGCATCGATCGACAGCGTGATGTCGGTTCCGGCCGCCAGCCTGGCATCAAGCGACTTTTCCAGCCCGGCCAGACCGTTATTGTCCTTGTCGACCTGTCCCAGAATATGCGCCGCCAGCTTGCCGCTCGGATAGCTGCGAAGCGTGCTGCGGCGGAAATAGACGCCCGGGATGCCAAGGCCAAGAATGTCCGCATGGCGCGCCGGGGTCAGCTTGCGGTCAAGCTCGACATAGCGGGTCTGTTTCGTCAGCAGCCGGACAAGCGCCTCCTCGTCATGGCGCGGCAGAAGCGGTGCCAAGCGCCGCGCTGCGTCGCGCGGGTCCATGATCTCCTTCGGGTCGGCATGAAGCACGGTGATCGGCAGATTGGTGGCGAGAAGCCGGCCCTTGCGGTCCAGGATCTGGCCACGCTCCGCCGGGGGCAGCGGGATCATCCCGGCGGTGCGGGCGTTGGCTTCATCCGTTGCCAGCAGCAGTATCCGCGCGGCTATGGCGGCAAAGACCATCAGGACGACCGCCGCGGACAGCACGAGGCGCACCTCGGCAATCCGCCGCGAGCGCGCCGGATCGGGGCGCGGCGGCAGGACAAGCCGGCGAAGCAGTCTGGTGATGGCGGCGGTGGCGGACATCAGCGCAACGCGTCTCCCTTGCTTGCCGAGATGCGGGTGACTTCGGCGTGCGGCGCCTCATCCTCGGCGGGAAGAAGTGTGATCACCCCGACATCGGCGATCCGGTCCTTGAAGTCGGGCAGAATTCGCATCGGGATGGCCTCGAGCGACAGCACCCTGTCGGTGTCTATGGGCTTCATCTCGAGAAGCCTGTCGGAAAGTTCCAGAACCCGCTCGGGGCGAGACAGATAGGCCCATTCGGCCTCCAGAATGGCGATTTCGCGCTCGGTGGCGCGGATTTCCCGCTCCAGCGTCAGCAGCGATGCCTCGCGGGCGTCGATGCCGATCTTCACCTGGTAGAGAATGGTGCCGAGAATGGCGGTCAGGATGGTGCCGAGAAGGATCAGGCGCATCACGATCTCCCTTGCGAGACTTTACGAGACGACATGGGGCGGGGTGACGAAACCCGGATCGGGGCGTCGGTCCGGCGGGCGATACGAAGCTTGGCCGAGCGCGCGCGGGCGTTGACCTCTGCCTCTTCGGCGGTTGGCGCGACAGGCTTGCGCGAGACAAGCTCGAAGGTGGGGGCCGGGCCCTCGGCGGCCGGCATATGGCGCGACGGGCGGGCGGCCGCGCCGCTGCGCGCCGCAAGAAAGCGTTTGACGATCCGGTCTTCCAGCGAATGGAAGGACACCACGGCGAGGATGCCCCCGGGCTTCAGCATGGCCTCGGCGGCGGCAAGCCCGTCCTCGACCTCGCCAAGCTCGCGGTTGATATAGATGCGAAGCGCCTGGAAGCTTCGTGTCGCCGGATCGATCTGGCCGGGACGGCGGGCCGGCATCACCGCATGGATGATGGCGGCCAGCTCGCCGGTGGTGGTGATCGGCGCGTTGGCGCGGGCGCGGACGATGGCGCGGGCGATGCGGCGCGAGGCGCGTTCCTCGCCGTAATCCCACAGGATGCCCGCGATCTCGCGCTCATCGAGGCTCATCACCACATCGGCGGCGCTCTCGCCGCTTTTCGACATGCGCATGTCCAGCGGCCCGTCAAGTCGGAAGGAAAAGCCGCGCTCCGGCTGGTCAAGCTGGGTCGAGCAGACGCCGAGGTCGAAGGCGATGCCGTCAAGAAGCCGGTCCGGCCTGTCAGATGCCTGCCCGGCAAGGGACTGCCCGGCAAGGGACTGCCCGGCAAGGGACTGCATGTCAGAGAACACGCCCTCGCACAGCGTCAGCCTGTCGCCGAATTCATCCTGCAGCGCGCCGCCGCGGGCGATGGCGTCGGGGTCGCGGTCGATGGCGATGACGGCGCAGGCGGCGGCCTCGAGGATGGCGCGGGTGTAGCCGCCATTTCCGAAGGTGGCGTCGAGATAGGTCCCGCCGTCGATCGGGGCCAGTGCGGTGACGACTTCGCGCAGCAGCACCGGCATATGCAGGGCCTGATGCTGGAGGTGCGCCGCTGTCATCAGCGGCTCCCGTCGGGATCGTCTGGCGGGCGGCGGGTGCTGCCAAGCCTCAGGCTCGGCAGGCCGTCGCTCCTGGCGCGGCTTCGCGCGGCGGTCTCGCGCTCGCGATAGCGGCCTGGAAGCCAGATCTGGAAGGACCGGCCGATGCCGGCGAACAGCGCCATGTCGTCCAGCTCGGCGAAGGCGACGAAATCGGCCGAGAGCATCATCCGGCCCTCATTGTCCAGCTTCATCTCCTGCGCGCTCGACAGCATGGTCTGCAGCGTGGCGACCTCGGCCGACAGGCTGTCCATGGAGTCAATCGCGTCGACGATCTGGCCGATGCGCTCGGGCCCGCAGCCTTCAAGGCAGGGCTCGGTCAGCGACTTGAACAGGTAGAGCGGGTCGCGGCGACGTTCCAGCACCGCGCGGAA